>ERZ773005.70-NODE-70-length-97869-cov-8.253818_pt1 | contig 97869 bp, 97 predicted proteins | sample MGYA00580666_ERZ773005 | MGnify/ENA primary metagenome ERZ773005 (study PRJEB29015, sample SAMEA2737999) | human oral metagenome | biome: human oral; feature: human-associated habitat; material: dental | place: China | collected 2061 ...
TCCGAGGTCTTAGGGGTTCCCTAAACTCTTTAAGCTGAATTGCCAGCTTACAAGCCTACTTTTTAGACTGTGGTCAAAAAGTATATGCTTGCTATCTACCTATAATTCATGATTTTTATAAATTCATCTTTAACTTGCACAGAAAAAATAGATGTAAATTCTTCATTTACCGTTTGCACCGTTCATACCGCACGACATTTTCTTATAGACAAAACATCAAACGGTACGAACGGTTTGAACGGCATTTTAATAAATCACATCCTCTGAATTATATTTAACTTGATAGTTATTGTTATTTTTCCCTCTCTTCATTGTAATGCTGATTCCATTTTTCCTGAGAATATCTTTATTACGATTTAAGGTCTTGCCGAATTGCTGCGGACTTTCTATCTCTAATTTTATCTTTGAACAAATATCAACTATTGTTCCATCTATTTCTTTTAATTTAGGCATAATCTGAACCAGTCTTTGAATTGACGGCTCAAGCATTTCAATCGGATCTATCTTATCAAGTTCCAATATCTTTCTCACAGGATGAATTTTTACTTGATATACCCTTGATTCAAAAAGCCTACTGGTTACATCTAAGCTAAACTCTGTATCAAATTCCGATGATTTATTTATAGCTATTATAGTGTCTACTGAACCGGATAATGCTTGAGAACCTATCACTTTTTCACTCACACTTTTGATAGATGAATCCTTTTTTGTGTGATACATCATAATAAAAGTGCAACCATATTTTTCTATAAGCTCATAATACTTTGCCATAATCTCATAGGTATCATTGTAATCATTGGCATTATATTTTCTGTCATATTTTATCTTAGAAAAGGTATCCACTACGAACACCTCATAACCCAATTCAACATCAGATTTTATAATTCTTTCAAACTCACCAAAGTCTACATAACTTGTGCCTTCATAAAATTTCATAGTGTTTGAACAAGGTATATCTAATCTCTTAATTCTTTCTTGAATAAGTTTTCCGGATAGTTCGTTACAATAGTAAACAACATTTGTTTTACGCACCTTGTTTTCAAGAAAATCAATTCCTTCATTGATACATATCCCAAGATTAAGTCCCAATGCCGTCTTACCTTTTTTAGGTGAAGCTACAATCAATGTAATGCTTTTTCTTGCAATAATGTTATCAACAATATACTTATCAGAGGCATCAAACTCAGTATCTATCGTATATGCTTTCAACGAACTGCCTCCCTTGTTTTTCTGTGATAGTTATAATCCCAATAATTCGTTCCGCCGACTTTCTGTGCCCTTTGAATACTCTGATTTAAATATTTAATGTATGCAGTCTCAGTTTTTCTCTTACTCATATCACCCATTCGATTTAGGGCTGATTGTAGGAATATCTCAAGCATTAAATCTGCATTACCGTGTGTAAAGCTATTTAAAATAAGAAGCAATTGAAAATCATCTTTACTTGCATCCCCTGTGGAATATTCGCCTCTAAAAAGCTCTCTGCCTTTGCGATTAGTCATATACATTGCCTTTAAAATCCCTTCAATATCCGGCACATCACTATTTATATTTTTATAGTAGAAAATTTGCTCTCTAATCGTTTCTTTAATGGCATATTTTTCATAGTAAAGGTTTAACTTATATTGTTCATTCTTTACTTCTGTGCAAGTTCCTATGACATCACCGGTCATAGCAATGCACTTATTTGATTTATACATTTCAAAACGATCAGCTTGATTGTTGATATTCTTATGAATTCTGCCCTTGGCAAATATGTGGACTCCGTTGCCCGATACGGAAATTTCCTTATATGTTTCGCCAAAATCACTTATGATGTCTTGCACATCCTCAAAGCTGTCCTTAACATTATCTAAATCAATGCAGACAAACGGATCATCTTCAGTTAAGACAAATGATAGTCCATCACAGCCGCTTCTTTCCAATCCATCTAAAGCAGTTTCAAAATCTGTCCAGTTCTCTTTTTTGTTCCACTCATTCGATTCACAAGTAATTGGACTCATTGGAATCTTCACCATTTTTATATTTCCGTTTTTATCTTTGTTATGGTAAATCTTGAACCATAGCCACTGCTTCCGTTCTTTTAATTCTTGTGGAATATTGTTAATGTAATTTTCTTTATTTATCATTTTTTTACCTCCATAATCGTGTTGATGATAGAAGTGCAACCTGATAAAATGTTTTTTGAGAGTTGCAATCTTACCAGGTTGCTCCTTGGCTCTATCTATTGCCGTAGGTAGAGTCATTTTTATTTCTATTCACCGTTTCAAACATTTCCAGAATATATGCCAAAAGTTCAATCTTATTTTCATCAATATCGCAGTCCAAATTAACATTTTTAAAATATTCTTCAAGCATATTCAGTTTTGTTCTCAATTCGTCAAACACTCTTATATTTCCAAATACTTCAACTTTGTGATTTAAGCTTATTTGAATCATATAATCCTGTTTATTTAATCCTGATAATGCTATTTTCTCTTCCAATAAACTTTTCTCTTCAGGTGACATTCTGAAATTCACTATAATATTTCTTTTTCTGTTGTTATCGACTTTCAGTTTTCTACCTCTTGACTGTAGACTTTCTCTTTTAAATATCTTACTCATCTTAATCAATTTAATTCCTTTCTTTCTCTATCGTTTCAATGATTTCCAACTGCTTTGACGGATATAAATGTGCATAATTTAAGGTTATCGAGATACTTTCATGACCTAATCTTTCTGCAATCACCACAGGAGAAAAGCCTTGCTCTATCAAATATGCAACATGAGAGTGTCTTAAATCATGAACTCTAATCCTTTTTACTCCTGATAATTTACAGCCTCTATCCATTTCATGATGTAAATATGATTTTGTAAAATTAAAGAGTCTTGACTTTGCATTCAGATGATAATGCATTTCAAAGAAATCTGACATTTCATCACATAGAAATTGTGGTAATTGAATTGTTCTATTACTTTTTTCCGTCTTTGGAGATGTAATATAATCTTTTCCTTTTAACCTTTGAAATGATTTGCTAATAGTTAGAATTTTCTTCTCAAGGTCAAAATCGTCTTTTGTAAGTGCAAGCAATTCACCTTCTCTAATGCCGCACCAATAAAGTATCTCAAAAGCATAGTATGAGGCAGGTTTGCTCTTAACACTTTCAGCGAATTTTTCATATTCCTCTTTCGTCCAAAACAACATTTCCTGTGCCTTTGATTTTCCCATCTTACTTGCTTTATGAGCGGGATTGCTTGTTAGTCCATAATATTTATTTGCATGGTTTAGAATCGCATTTAGTTGATTCTGAATTGTTCTTAAGTAAGTTTGAGAATATTGTTTCCCCTCACCATCTGACTTTTTAAGCAATTCATTTTGCCATTGTAAAATATCCGGAGCTGTTATTTCAGCTATAGATTTTTTGGCAAAGTAAGGTATTATTTTCGTTTCTATAATATGCACCTTTGTTAAGTAGGTGTTGTATTTAATTCTCGGTCTTAAATCATTCAAATAGATTTCAACAAATGACTCAAAAAGCATATTCAAATCTTTCGACTTACTTGCCAAAAACTCCCGTTCATACTCCAAAGCCTCTCTCTTTGTAGCGAATCCGCGCTTTGTGTGAATCTGTTTCATCCCTTGCCAATCAACATACCTCAAATAAATTTTCCAGGTACCTCTTTCTTTATCCTTGCTTGCTGACACAGCACCACCTCCTACACTTCTTTCGATTGTCCATAACAGTTTTCTTCATAAAATTTTCGATTAACCTTGCCTGCAATCACTATCAGGTTCGGATTGCCTTTTAACATTCTCTCATTTAATTCTTTTATCATTTTGTATGCCTTAGGTTTTGAAACTCCCCAATCTTTGCTGACTTCTTCAGCATCAACATACATTTTTCTCATATTTTTCCTCCTCTCACGTTTATTTGAACTTGCGATATATATTAGTATAGTAATTTATATAATAGATGTCAATAGTTATTTCTAATTTTTATCAGTTTTCCTCTTTATTTTTAGTATACAATTTGATATAATAAGATATAATAAATATAGGAGATTGTAATATGAACAATAAAACTGTATCGGAACGATTGAAATATCTTCGTTCTATAAATAAAAAAACACAAAAGGAGTTTGCAGAATTTTTAGGAATCCCTCAACCCTCCATGTCTGCATATGAAAACGGTAAAAACAATCCTACTATCGATGTACTGATCGATATTGCCGATAAATGCAATGTATCTTTAGATTGGCTTGCCGGAAGAAGTGATTATACTTTCGGTCTTTCAAGCATGAGAGATTTTGTGTTGTTTATGTACGAACTGGCAATGAAAAAAGAAATCGGATTTGAAATAATTGTGGAAGATAAATTCCCCAATAATGACATTGAAACCGATGAAAATAAATGGAATGTTAAGCTTGTGTTCTATGGTAATGATAAAGAACACGCTTTTAATGCTGACGTATGCAATATCCTAAAAGAATTGTCTGATAATCTGTTTGACTTAGAGTCCTACTCCATTACAAAAGAACAGTTTGATTCTATGAAAAATAAATCTGTAGAGTATTATTCTCTACCACTAACACAGAAAGAATTTGAAGAACTGTCAAGAGATGAGATTTTAAAAAAGAGAATTGAATATTTAAAGAATGCGAATATGCTTTAAAAGGAGAAATTAATGGGAAATAAAACAGTGTACAAATTACCTTCTCCAACGATTGATGAAAAAGAAATTAATTCATTAGAAGTTTTAACTGAACGATACAATAAAATCATAACACCATCTAAACTTAATCAACTTGGAACTACGGTAAATGAATACATACCAAATAACATTAAAGAACTTGGTAATAATATAAAAGATGCAATAACTGAACAAGAGCTTTTTATTGCTGCTATGAAAGTTATAGCAGATGGATTTGCTATTGTTGAAAAAACTGCTGCTAAAAGTTCAATTAGTGAAACTACAATTATAAACAAGATTAATAAAAAAGTAACCGATAATGAAATAACTAATGTAAACGAAATATGCCTAGCTCGTTCTTATGACATTTCAAAAATTGTTTCTAAATATAAAACCGGTGATTTAAGATTAGCTTTTGTAGAAGGTGGTGTAACTGGTGCATTTGGCTTTGCCGGGCTTCCGTTTAATCTTGTACTTAGTACGTTCGTTTATTATAGAGCCGTTCAGTCAATAGCTATGCATTATGGATATGATATTAAAAATGATTCGTCTGAACTTATAATTGCTAGTGAAGTATTTATGAAATCACTTAGTCCTAATAGCAAGGGGGCAAATGAACTAACAGATATAATAGGGAAAGTCATGATTTTTGCAGAATTAGCAACAGTTAAACAGACAGTTAAAAAAACGTGGACGGACATGGCTGCAAGAGGAGGAGTTTGTCTTTTCGTCGTTCAAATGCGAGCACTTGCAAATAATGCGGCAAAAAAAGCATTAGAAAAAGCGGGACAAAAAGGTCTAGAAAAAAGTGTATTTAAAGGAATATTTGAGCAAATAGGAAAAACTTTAACCAAAAAAACTGTAAGCAGATCAATTCCTGTTATCGGAAGAATTATTGGAGCTTTATTTGATACTGCTCAAATGAACGCTGTTTTAGAATATGCTGACATATTTTACAACAAACGATACTTAATCGAAAAAGATATCAGGGTTAATCAACTAATCAATCCCAATGCAGATAATACTATTATTGATATACTTGATTTTGATGAATAAAAGTAAAACGCTAATCAGTCTATGCACTGATTAGCGTTTTTATATACAATAATAAAATCTGCAAGCATTTTGCAAGCACAACACTCACAAAACGGCTATTTATAAGGCTTTATAGCCTGTTTTTAACTATTCCAACTCGATAATTACCATAGCATATTTGTTTCTTTTAGATGTCATTAGTATCTATTAAGTTTCTAAAATCAGGCTTTTTTATACCTATTTTTTATAGTTTTTGAGATTTTTAGTATCAAAATAGTATCAGTGGTGATACTATCCAATAATTGATATATCAAATATACAGTGCAATTTCAAAGCCTTTCATCCAATCTGACTTGACTTCAAGGTTTATATTTAAATCATCAGCCAATTGTTTCACAAGATACAATCCCATACCTGTTGATTTTTTTCTCGTATCTCCGGAATCTCCGGTAAATCCCTTTTCAAAAATATGTGGCAGATCACAAGCTTTCACTCCACAGCCATTATCTACAATGAATAAGACATTTCCTATATTTTCTTCTTTCATTGAAATATACAGTTCCGGATTTTCTGCACTATATTTCACTGCATTACCAATCATTTGAGATAATATGAATTCAAAGCTACGATAATCTGTATAGATAGTTCCATTTATATTCTCTACATGTACTCTAAAATTCTTTTCTTCCAACAAAGGTTTAAAGTCCTCTAAAACATCCTGAATACATTCTTTTAAGTCAACATTCTCAAATAAGAAATCCTTTTTATCTCCTTTTACTCTGTAATAAAACAAAATTTGCGATACATTTCCTTGAATTTGATTTCTGACATAATCTAATTTATATTGAATGTCCTTTGGTAAATTATCACTTTGATTATCCAAAACAAGATTGAGAAGAGAAAGAGGCAATTTAATTTCATGCGCCCAAGTTTCAACAAACTCTTCATATTCTGATAATAATGAAGAAATATTTTCAATCTCTGTTTGTTTTGTATAAAGCGCTTCTGCTAAATCTCTCACCATTTCTTTTTCAGATACATTACATAGTCTGAGTAATTCCATTTCCGTTCTTTTATCAGGATTAGATATAAAGGTTTTATATGCGTTTACTTTTTCCCCTTCTTTAGCTGCAAGCACGATAGAAATTGCAAAAAACAGTATTGCAGTGGTTAAAATCAAAAGTACAAGAAGTGCTTGAAATGCCCTCACATCCGAAAGCCAAAGCAAAATAGCTATAAACAAATCAAAGGCAAATAGAACAAAAAACCAAGGGAAATAAGAACGCAGATACTTCATATTATTATTATTCATCTTGTTACACCTCTGTCAATTTATAGCCAATCCCTCTAACCGATTTCACTTTAAGTTTAATACCGGATTCATTCATCACTTTTTTTAGCCTTGTGATATTGACTTGCAATGCATTTTCATCAATAAATTCCATTGTATTCCAAAGCTTCATACTTAGTTCTTCTTTCGTTACCACCTCATGATCCGAAGTTAAGAAAACTTCTAAAAGCTTGCCTTGGTTTTGAGGAAGCAACACCGAATTCCCGTTTATATAAAGAGTGTAGGTATTTCTATCAAGTAAAAAACTATCCCTTTCAAGCAGATTACTCCTTCCCTCATATCGTTTAAGAATATTTTCAATGCGTGCCAAAAGCCTTTCTTTTCTGAAAGGCTTTGTTAAGTACTCGTCTGCACCTAATTTTAAGGCATATATTTCATCATTTAATCGATCACGAGAAGTAAGAATCAATATTGGCATTGATTCTTTCGCTTTTAAGTTTTTACAAATTTGAAATCCACTTTCTCCCGGTAGGTTTAAATCTAATAGAATTAAATCAACATCATATTTCATGGCTTGCTGCGTTGTGTCTTTGAAGTCGGTTATCTCATCAACTTGATAGCCAGCCTTTTCCAGTAAAATTACAATTTCATTTCTTATCAACAAATCATCTTCAATGACGAGAATATGCTTCATATTTGCCTTCCTTCCCATATTGTTTACTCTACTCTCCTCTTCTCGGTTCCATCAATGACCATAAATACTTATTACTATTCTTTTTAACAGCTATCATATATATACACTCAAATACACCTAACAAGAGTATAATAAACCCAGCCATAGCAAACTCTTGTCCAATATATATCCTTGCACTTGATGGCAAAATGCCTGTAAATAATGAACTCACACCAAAAAAGCTATTTATAACTGCAATGGCAATAGGCAATCCGAAATACCAACTGATTTGTTTTTCAGATGATTTGCAGAGTGTTTTATATGTTGCTCCAAGATGTATCAATGTTTGATACCGTCTATGTGATTTTCTTTGCCCCATTAAAAACTGAACACCGATTATTGTATTCGCAACCACAAGTAAAATGATGGCAAGGTAAATGGTAATATAGCTCGCTGAGATGATAAAGAATAATTGTCTTCCCATGTTTTGTATATAACTTTCAAATTCAAGTGATGTTTGACTAAGCTTTTCATTTGTATCAGAAATAGCACGCATCAATCCTTTTTCTTTAACAATATCAGGGTGCAAAATTCCACTGACATAGGTTGAATATTTACCGTCCGTATATCTTTGAAAAATATCATCCGATACTATCAATGCTACAGATAGGGTGATTTCTCTATCTGTGATAAGCGGTAATGACTGGACTTCGCCGTTAATTTTCAGTTCATCTCCCATAATTTTAACCGTAGGATTGGTTTGCAGGATAGAATTTATCATGACTTCATCAATATTAAAATCTTTTCCCATATATAAGCAAGCTTCATTAGCTTTTAATCCTATTGTATTCATTTTTGCAGCCTGTCTTATTTCATTATATCCGGTAAGCGAAATTAAATAACAGTTCTCGTACTGCTCTAAATTATGAACCATTGTTTCCTTTATTTTGCTATCTTTCTGTTTTTTTATTTCATTAATAATATTTTCAAATGACACCGTATTGTCAGTTTTTGGATTACCTATTCTAATTTCAATTATATTTGAAAATTGAGATTCCAATCCTTTGGCTGCAAGCTTCTTTTTTATTGTATCCGCATCAAGGTTTTCTTCAAATTTTAAACTTTCGTCCTTAAATGTATAATCTAAAATATGAGTTTGTTCATTTGTACTATTGGTTGAAATTGCAACACCGGCTGCAAACAAGCACAGTGCAGAGAATATCAAAAGCGAGCAAACAGCAAGCATGGTAGAACGATGAATCACCAACTCTTGAATCTGTCTAAAATTATAGGTATGTAGTTTGCGTTTGTTTCCCAACTTAGCGAATAATCCTATAAATAGCCGCATCCCAAAGAAAAGGCAAATAGTACCGGTAGTACCCAATAAAACCGTAATGCCCATATTTATTGTGCTATTCCAAGCTTCACCGCTTATTCCATAGTAGTATGCTTTTGCAAGTAGCAGAATACCTAAAATAGAAACAATAAAATAAATACCTTTAGGTAGCATTCTTTTCATTCCGGAAGGGGTATAGGATAGAAGCTCTCCAATCTCCCTGCTTACCGTACTCACACTTAAAAAAATATACGCTATAAATTTTACTAGCAAAAAACCTGCAATGGTAAACAAGAGTGCCATAAATGATAAAGAAAACCGATGTCCTATAATGCCAAGTCCCACTGCTTTAGCCGTTATTAAGCTTATTAGCTCAGAAATAAATATGGCAATGGGAAGTCCAATACCAAGTGCTATAATATTATTTCTCAAGTCCTCCAACAAAAGCATTAAAAACAGCTTGTTTCTACGCATTCCCAGTGTGAGATACATCCCAAACTCATGCTTTCTTCTTTCCATCTGCATGCTACTTGCAAAATATACCAAAAAAAATAGTATGACCAATGTTGATACGTAAAAAATCGGAATAAGGGTAAAAAGTCTGTCTACTGCATCACTTTCCATCTTCTTTAGAAAAATCATAATATCCTGATGAGATAAAGAAAGTATAATATAAAAAGCAATAATAGATATAATCATTGAGCTAAAATACAATCCATTACTTTTTCTGTCTCTCTTACTATTTCTTACAACTAATTTAAAAAACATTCTGATCACCTCCGGCAAGTGTTGACATGACCTTTAGTATTCTCTGATAAAAATCCTGCTGCGTTTCTCTTGGATAATCTCGTCTTATTTCATGGAATAATTTCCCATCCTGTATAAATAAAATTCGATTACAAAAACTGGCTGCAACAGAATCATGCGTAACCATAAGAATCGTAGTATTTTCCATTTCATTCATGGCTGACAGTTTTTGCATTAAAATATTGGCATTTTTCGAGTCTAATGCACCTGTCGGTTCGTCTGCAAATACAATTTTAGGGTCTAAAATCAAAGCACGTGCTGCAGCTACCCTCTGTCTCTGACCTCCTGACATCTGAGACGGAAATTTATTTAGAAGCTCAGAAATATCTAAATATCCTGCAAGTAAATCTAATCTTCTTTTGCTTTCTACATCATCCACATTATGTAAAGATAGGGGTAATAAAATATTTTCTTTCGCAGTCAAATTATCTAACAACTCAAAATTCTGAAAAAGATATCCTATTTCTTTGCCTCTATAATCTGCCAGTTGATTTCCCTTTAATTTACCCAAATCATGATTTTGCATTTGAATTAAACCGTCCGTTGGATTAATAATTGTTGCAAGGCAATTAAGAAGCGTAGTTTTTCCTGAACCACTACTTCCCATTATTCCTAAGAACTCACCTTTTATAACCTGAAAAGAGATTCCATCTAATGCTTTTGTCAAATTAGGCTCTTTTCCATAATATTTTTTTAATGATTCTACTTTTAAAATTATTTGCATATAAAACACCTCCATCATTTATTACTCTTATTTTATTATTGCTGAGTCAAAAATAACACTTACTGATGATGTAAGAATTATGTGAGTAATTATCATTATTGATTTTTGAAAATGTTATTATTTATTGAAATCAGTTCACCAAAGTCTGCATTAAGTTCAATACAAATTTTGTATTGAATTTCCATACTTACAAATTCACCTTTTCCCATTTTGCCTATTGTTGCAGGCGCAATTCCCACTGTTTCCTGCAAATCTTTTTTGTTCATGTTTTTATATATCAACAGCTTCCATAATCCATTGTAGTTTACTTTCATAAATATATCTTTTGTATTTGTATTGTTGAATTTATATTTCAATTATTATAACACAGTCCTTAAAACATAAACAGAGACGGTACAGTCATAAGACCACATAGACCATAAATTTATCTTTCATTTTCTTTCGATATTTTACTCTTTTTCTTAGGATTTTCCGTTTCTTCACTCTGATATTTCCTGATTGCACCAATAACCGACTCCTTTTTATCCTCCTTTTTATTTCTACCAATATAATCATCCATATTATTTTTCAGACGCTCCAACTCCTCATAATGTGCTGATAATGAATTATGTTTCTTGATTATCTCTTCTTGTTTAGCTTGTAAATTCTTGAAATGCTCGTTCAACTTCTGGAAAAGATTTTTACCGGATTTTGTTTTTAATTCTCCTACCACAATATATCTCAAGTGTGGAAACTGCTTAAGAAAAACATCTATTTCTTCATAAGACTTCTGATAGGCTTCTACATCTTTTCGGTTCATCATCATGTAGATTTTATCATTTGGATTTTTACGATAACCTTCATAATGTTCTCGCTTGCTAATACAGGTTTGAATATGTTTTACAACTTCCTTTATCCTTTTTTGCTCCCATGAAATTTTATCAAATTCTTGTCTTAATTTATTCTTTTCAACAGAAATTCGGTCAATAGCTTTTTCCAGTTCTTTCATTGAATCAAACCCCTTTTCACGAATTGCAACCATTGTACTTGCAGCTGTTTTCATATTATGTTTTGTAGCCCAACGCTCATATCCTTTGTTAGACTTTGCTTTATCGTTATTCTTAATATCTATGATATTACCAAGCTCTTTGTTTTTGTTCAGGATTCTATCTTTGATTCTTTCTTCGGAATAATTTAATCCAATAGTCTTTGCTCTGGTAAATCTATGCTGATTTTTACTTCTAAAAGCTATGTGTTTACCAATCTTAATTTCATAACCGCAACTTTCCATTTTAGATAGAAAGTCCTTCCAGTTGATTGACTGTTTTATAGTCCTATCTATATCAAATTGAAGCCTTGATTTGTAGCTGCTCCCTTTTTTGTCCTCATTCCAATCATACCAATTCACAAATTTTCTTTGCTTAATCTCGTTGATTTCTTTTTGTGTTTCTTGGTCGATGACAGATAAATTATGCTCCCTGCATAGTCTGTCGCTTTGGATTCTGATGTTCATATAGGAACCATAATAAGAATGATAAACCTTACCATCATCCACATCTATGGAGTTGAAAATGATGTGATTATGAATATGTTCTTTGTCAATATGAGTAGCTAAAACATACTCATATTGACCCTCTAAAATCTTTTCGCAAAGTTCGATTCCCACTTGATGAGCTTCTTCAAAGCTGACTTCTTCCGGCACGAATGATTGGATCAAATGATGTGCCAATATCTTTGTTCTTGAGCTAAACTGCTTCTTGGTAATTTCAAATTCCTTATAAGCATTTTCTCTACTGCAAAGGTGGGTAGTAACATAAATTTCATCATCGGTTTTATCTCCATTACAGATATAGTCTATCGCTTTTTTCAGCGTAGTTTTGATTGGATGTATCTTAGTAACAGCCATTAGCTTATAACCTCATTTATGATATAGTCGGAAACTTTTTCTCTAAATTCCGCAAGAAATGACAACTCCAGTTCTAATCCAAAATGGATTAATTCAATATCTTTTTTGTAAATAACTCCTGTGCTGTTTACTGCCTTTGCAATCTGATTCATATTTGCAAAATTACGACTGACAAGAGAAGACAATTCTCTTAATTCTTTTCTAAATTCTCCGGATATATCTATGCTGATAATCTTGTTTTTAAAGATAGCATCTCTATAAAATTCTCGTTTATTCTTAAAATTTGTTAATGCAAATCTTCGATTTAACTCTTTTATATCATCTTCGTTCACCATAAAATGAACGGTACAATTATTTTTACGATTAACAATCTTTGACATTTTTTCCATCTCTCCTTTCTTCTCCGAGGTCTTAGGGGTTCCCTAAACTCTTTAAGCTGAATTGCCAGCTTACAAGCTACTTTTTCGACTGTGGTCAAAAAGTATATGCTTGCTATCTCACAAGATATATCACTTTTGCTAAAGTTCTCTTATTATAACTATCACAGAAAAATACTTAGCCTTTGTACCATACTGTGCAACTCCATATGCTCTCCGTTTTTTTATTAAAGTTTGAAAGTTGTCGCTACCACTACCTCACTACCTTTCATATCAGGTAGCAAAGTAGCGGTAGCGGACTTTTTCAAAACTCTTAAAAAGGTATATCCATATCATCAACCTCAACAAAATCTGTATTTTCATTTCTCTTATAAAACTTCTTGCTGACTCTAACCACTCCGTCAATTCTCACTTTCTTACTTTTAACAGATGGCTCCAATATCCACTCGTTCGCCATTTCATTTGCCATAAGTTCCGAAAATACTTTTTCATTGGTTTCAGGATATTTGCTTGTAAACTCCGCAGAACACAACAAATTCGGTGTATCTGATTTTGTAGATTTCCATTCCATGAAGTCCAAGAAGTTTTGGATGTGTCTGTTATCGCTCTTATGCGTTTGAATGACAAAATCCAAATCAGGTCGTAACTCTTTCGGTAAATAGAAATCATGAAGTTTGTTTTCATAAAGGTATACTGCTTCTGCGATAGCTCCTTCAAAATCTCGTTTCATGATTTCCTCATGTTCTTTTCTTGTGATAGTTTCCAATATCGGATATTTTTCAGGATCATACATTAACGGGAGTTGTATGTTCTCAGCATTAACCTTTACGGGCAAATATCTTCTTTCTCCAGAAAAATCACTTAAAAATGTTGCATCATTTGTAGTCGCAATCAGTATGCAAGTTCGTTTAACATCCGTTGAAAACCTTTCATATGGAAGTCTTACTGTACTTGTTCTTGCAGATATAAAAAGCTTAGCTTCATCGGCACTTTTCGCATTTCTAAGAGCAACAAATTCCTCAAGCTCTACTACAACTTTCCCAACAAGATTACTGACCGCATCCTTGCCCTTAATATTGTTTAAGGAACAGTACCACTCAGGAAGTAATGCAAGTTTTTCTATGAAAGAAGTCTTACCAACACCTTGAACTCCCGTGAGAACCATCAGCTCATCAAACTTACAACCGGGATTGAAAACTCTCTTTACCATACCGACTAAAACATGCTTCATAATCCAAGAATTTAATGCCGTGTCATCTGCTCCAAGATATTTTGACAAAAGCTTTTTAATATATTCTTTTCCGTCATAATTCAATGATTTCATATACATAGCCGGTAAATTAACGGTTCTCTTATGTGCAACAAAGGTAATGGCATCTTCCATTCGATTCTTAGCGTATTTGATTCCGAATTCCCTTTCAATCTCAACGCCAAGTACATTAGTCATATGGTCATTCCATTTTCTTATCTCCAATTCGGAATGATTTTCTCCTTTTAGCTTCCCATAAAACTGAATTGTCCTGCTGCATGAATCAAAGAATATATTCCCTGATATAATGGATTGTTCTTTGCAGAAAGAGGGATTAACTAACACAGTAATTAGGTTAGTTGCTGTACTTTTGACTTGACCTTTATCTGTGATTTCAAGCTCACGCTTTAGATAATCGTTAAGCTCCACATCATCAAATGTAAGCCAATTATTCAAGAGCATACCCTCCTTTATTTTTGTGATAGTTATAGTCCCAATACTGCCCACAGCCTCTCTTTACAGCTTTGTCGATACTCTCATCTAAATATCTATGATAGCCTTCTTCTGTTCTTCTTTTGCTTCGGTCATCAATTCTGTTAAGAGCTGATTGTAAAAAAATTTCTTTCATCATTTCCACATCGCCATGTGTAAAGCTATTCAAGAACAAAAGTAATCCAAAATCGTCTTTGCTCGCATCACCGCTTGTGTTGGAGCCTTCAAACAATGCCTTTGCTTTTGCGTTACATCTGCACATTATTTCTATAACCTTATCCGTTTCCGGAACGATGTTTGAACTCTGATAGGTTAAAATCTGTTTTCTAATGCTGTCATTAGGTGCAAATGACTTATAATATTTATCAAGTTCGTTCTGCTTTGAAATAATTTTTCGTACAGCTAAGCTCTTAAATTTCTTAATGTCCCCTGTCATTGCAATACACCTGTTTTCTTGATATATCTCCACTTTATCAATTTGATTATTAAAATTCTTTTTGATTTTCCCCTTAGCAAAAATGTGTATACCTTTCCCCGACTGTGATATTTCTTTATAGGTATCACTAAAATCGTCCAGAAACATTTTCAGCTTGCTATCATCAAAATCGTCCAAGTCAATACAAACAAACGGATCATCCTTACTCATCACAAAAGACAATCCGTCTGAGCCGCTTCCCTCTAAATTATTTACTGCTGTTTCAAAATCTGCCCAATTCTTCTTGTTGTTCCAATCATCTGATTTTAATGTAATAGGGCTTACGGGAAGCTTTATAATTTTTTCATTGCCTTTCAAGTCTTTTTTTATGATTTTCTTAAACCATAGCCATTGCTTATATTCTCTTAATTCTTGCGGAATATTTCGCAAATAGTTTTCCATATTCATCATCGTAACCTCCAATCTTGATATTGCTAACGGAAGTACAACCTGATAAAATAATCTTGTCAGGGATGAAATACCAAGTTGTACTTTCATCTTGCCTTTAGTCTTTTGGCTAAAGGCTTTTATTTTTCCAATGCTGCTTTAATAATTTGACAAATCATATCAAGCACACATTTATCTTTTTCTGCCATATCTTCATAACTGTTTATCCTCTGAATCTCCGGGAGAATTTTCTGTAACTCCATTTTACATTGATCAATAACATTTCTTGTGGCAACAACTTTTATCGGAGCATTCAGTATTGTATCAGTCATATATTCTTGTCTGTTAAGTCCCGATAATGCAATTTTGCTGAAGATAATTTCTCTGTCCTTTTCTGTAGTCCTGAAAACTATTGTTGCACTGCGTTTTCGATTCTTATCAGACTTCCTGTGCTTATCTTTTTCATTCTGTTTTCTTTCTTCCTCAAGCTTTTTCCATTCTTCCTTTGTCATCAGCGGCTTGCCTTTTTTTGACTTGCGATTAACCGCCTCATCATAACTTGGAAATTTCGGTGCTTTCACTGTACTCGCCCTCCTTATCCAATTTATCAGCCATATCTACTTGTTTGTTTGAGAACATATGACTGTAATCCATCAACACTTTTATGCTCTCATGCCCTGTTCGTGATGCAATATCAACAGGTGTAAATCCCATTTCTATGAGCAGCGATATATGGCTATGTCTCAATGCGTGAAGCTTGATTTTCTTAACTCCGGACTTTTTAATTCCTCGCTCCATTTCCTTGTTGAAATATGTTTTGCACTTTGGAAATATTTGCTCATCATCAGAAAAATATTCAATCTTTAAGAAATAGTCCTGTAGCTCTCTTACAAGAAAATCCGGCAGCATAATTGTTCTTTTGCTTTTAGGTGTTTTAGGGTCGGTAATAACTTCCTCTCCATTAATTCTCTGTGCTGATTTACTGATTCGCATCGTCTTTTTATCGAAGTCAAAATCAGCTTTAGTTAATGCTCTAAGTTCACCTAATCTGATACCTGTCCAATAAAGAATTTCAAAGGAATAAAAGGAAATATCCTTGTCTTTTACGGCTTCAATAAACTGCAAATACTCCTCTTTCGTCCAAAACTCCACTTCTTCATCACTCTTTTGTTTCCCTATTCTCCCTGTTACTTTACAAGGGTTCTGTTTTAATCCGTAATACTTAACTGCATGATTGAACATACAACTAAGCTGTGCGTGAATAGATTTTAGATAGGTTGGCTTATAAGCTTCTCCCTCTGCATTTTCAATGTTTAAAAGTACATTATGCCACTTTTTTACAATCACAGGCTTAATTTCACTCATTTTCATACCGCTAAAAAACGGTAAAATCTTTGTTCTTATCATATGTTCTTTAGTCATCCAAGTATTTAGCCTTATTGTTCCTATGACATCAGCCTTATAGAGTTCAAAATAATCTTCAAATAGCATACCCGGTGAACCGGACATCTTGACTGTAAAATTCCTCTCATAAGTAATTGCCTCTTTCTTCGTTTCAAAACCTCTTTTCAGCTTTTTTCTGCTCTGTCCATCCCAATCTTTGTAATAGAATGAAGCGAACCATTTTCCACTTTTCTCGTCCTTATATGCAGGCATTATTCTCCCTCCTTTGCTTTGTAGATTTGTTCCATAAAATATTTCTTATTGATTCTTCCCCTAAGGATAAGAAAGCCGTGTTCAGCAAGCTGCTTATTCATATCTCGGATAATTTTATAAGCTTGTTGCTGCGATATATTTAGTAAATCGGCAACTTCATTTGAAGTAAGAAATAATTTCTCCATCGTACTTTCCCCCTTTCTTTTCAGAAACATATTTGTTTCTATTTCTATTTTAGATTATAAGTAGCTTTTTTGTTTCTGTCAATACTTTTTTCTAAATTTTATTTTTCTATTGTATTTTTGCCTATTTTCGATTATATTATTAAAGAGAAACAAATTTGCTCCTAAGGAGGTGTTTAAATTGAGTTTGGGTAAATTGATAAAGAAATTCCGTGAATTAAGAAGAATTACTCAAAAGGCATTAGGAGATAGAATACATTTAGATGATGTAAGGATAAGGCAATACGAACTTGATATTCGTACTCCTAAAGACGATGTCTTGGAAAATATTTCTTCTGCACTCCATGTAAACAAAGAATATTTAAAAGAGCCTGATTATCCCTATACGGAACATGATTTAATGCGGTTTTTATTTAAACTGGATGACAGTATTGAAGTGAATATACGACCTGTTATCCTGAATGATGAAGATTCCGAATACACTACCACAGGTATATATTTCGGCAGTGAAGCTATTCTTAGAATCCGTAATATGCTTGAACAGTGGCAGGAAATGAAAGAAAAATATGAAAATAACGAAATTACAAAAGAAGCATTGCAAGATTGGAAAGCTAACTATCCCGACAGTCTGAAAAAAGATTATGTTCCTTTTGAAGAAAGCAATGTAAAATTTTACAGAAAAGGTATAACCGCTAAGGTTCCACCGGATATTATAAAGTAAGCATAGAAAAAGCACATAGCTGAAAGATTTTACAATCTTAAAGTCATGTGCTTTGTTTTTACACTATTCGATGATTTAGACAAACTGGGAGTTATATTTTACTTACAAAATAGTATGAAAAACTATACGAATAAGTAGAATTAAAATTGCACCTACTACACATACAGCAATTACTTTTTGAAAATTTCTTTTTTCTTGTTTAGTCATATAATTATACCATTTCATAAACGGATACCTCCAAAATTCCAAATTTACTTAATCTAATAAATAGGGAGTTCAAGATGTACTAAATATCCAGTACTTCTACTATTTCTCCATTTTTTTCTTTAAACATAATTTTTTTGACTACTTCTTCTCCTAAATATTTTGTAAACTTAGTCAATTCTGTTGATACTTCAAATACTATATTATGTTTTATATCACTTAATTCAAAACTCGAATCATATCTTGTTTTATCTGACCAATAGTTCCAATTTATATCTGTCCTTTCATAATAAACATAGTTTCCTTTTGGAGTTACAAATACTCTTTTATTTATTAACTTCTTTTCATCTTCGGATTTAAATATTTCAGAATACAGCTTCATCCCTTTAAATACTTTGTAATTGCTAATTTTATCATTTGAAATATTTAATTTAATTTCTTCATACTTCATAGAAAACCTCCACAAATTCAAATTTGATTATTTCTTTTCTTTGGTTTTGGTGCAGGTAACTCATCATACATTGAATTGAATAAGTCAGTTAGAAATTCTTTGTTATCTACATCATCTACCAACAACATTTCCTTAGCTCCATCATATGGTAACTCATACTTTGCATTTGGCATATATGCTATTGCAGATTTAACAGGCTTAACTAAAAATCTATCATCATAAATTCCACCAACAATTTTTCCATGATAATAAATTATATATTCGCCCATCATTGATCTATATGTTATTTCTTCCAACTCGGATAGTTGTTCTAAAATGAAATCTAAATATTCTTTACTTGAAGCCATTTTTTCTGTCTCCCTTAATTACTAAAATTTCAATAGTCCATTTTCGTCAAACTTAAAATTTGGACCCCATGCAACTTCCCAATAATATCCATCTAAATCAGAAAAATATGCATGATATCCACCCCAAAAGGTGTTTTGTGGCTCTTTTACAATTTTTCCACCTGCTTTTCTTACTAATTCAATTACAGCATCTACATCTTCTTTATGTTCAACATTGTAAGCTAATGTAATTCCTGAAAATCCGTTTCCTTTTGGCGGATTATTTTCATCAATATCTTTTGCTAATTGTTCCAAAGGAAATAGCTCGAACTTTGTTCCCGGAGTATCAAAAAAGCATACCGGCGGATTATTTTCTCTGCAATCAGTCTTATAGCCTAAGCCATCTCTATAAAAATTGATTGAACTTTCCATATCTTTAACGCCTAAACAAATACAAGTAATTTTGTTCATTTCTACCTCCATAAATTAAAATTTGTCATACAATCAATTTACTTGCCAATTTGTAAACCTGTTGTATCTCTTTACTTTCTAATTTCCAGCTATCAAGCTCAATTTTAATCAACTCTGGAAATTTCTTACTAATGTCCCTTAAAGCATTTCCAACCGATTTTCTCACATATTCGCTTGCATCTTCTTTTAAGTTTGCAATTCTTTCAATCGCTTCATTCGGATTTTCTTTGAAATATGGTCTACTTGTCCATATTCTTAACCCCTCTGTAACTGCTCTCCTTGTATTAGGATTATTGTTTTTTAACCATTCATCAATTATTGGAAGTGCTTTTTCATATCCTATTTTCTTGCAAAATTCATCAAATGCCTTTGCCAATACTTCCTGAACTCTCCAATTGTCATCCTTGGAAACTTCATCTCTCATAAATGCTAAAATATCAGCTTGTTCTGATAAATATCCAAAAAGAAATACACCGTACATTCTTACTTGATAGGTATCAGATTTATATGCTAAAAATGCCAAACTCTTAGCATATTCATTATCATTAGCTTTATAATCAGTTAAGGCTCTTTTCTCTTCCTCTTTGAAACCATTTTCTATCAAAGAAAACTCTTTTTCTAAACTCGCAATATATTCTTTCAAGTTGCCTCGCCTCCTCACAAAATATCTATTTACCTACACCTCTTTAATCTTCTCATTTATCAATTCAATAAACGCTATCACAGTCGCTCCTATCATCGGGAGCCCATAAGGACTAAATAGGAAACCGATAATCAAACCCGATATGCCTATTCCGACTTCTCCTTGAATGAAAGAAGCTAACGCCCCAAATATGCAGAACATCATAACGATATAAAGTAACGCCGTTCCTATACCAAGTAAGAATGTCAGAAAAGCAGTCAGAATTGATAAGACAAGACTAATCGGAAATAAGATAATTTTTAATATCCATCGCATACACTACCTCTTTTTCTCTTTCGCTTATGTGCTGCTTACAACCATTATTTTATTAGATAATGGCTCTAAGCAACACATAAACCATCAGTTTCTTCAGTTTTTAACTTTGGTAGAAGCTTCAAAACCTTTGATTTTACTGAACTATTTGCCTCTGTCATTATTATGACACGAGACCCACAAGCTGGGTCATATAAAGTTCCGTCATATGGTTCAATCATTGTAGCAATAAGTTGAACAACATCATGTGGAGTATAAAATTCTCCATCTTCTTTTGTAGCATTTACTGCAAATTCTTTAAGAAAATACTCATATACATAGCCTATAAGGTCTTTTTCTTCTCCAAAAGCCTTATGACTTATTTTATTTACTTCATCAACAAGTTTCTTGATATCATTTGCTCCAAGATTACGAGCAGTAAATGTACCTTCTATAAAGCAACCTTTTAGTTCTTTTGATTCTGTGGCAATACTATGAAGAGCCGTATCAAGTGCAACATTGAGTTCTGGAGCAGTTGTATTAATAATAGTTGACCATCTCGCTTCAGGTTGTAAATTATATGTTCCATCTACAAAAGTAGCATCATCAAAAAATGCTGCTCTTATATTCTCATCATCAGGGTCAAGTCCCTTTTCAATTAAAATATTACGAAGATTTTCAATACCATTTTCATATTTTTCTCCAATAAACCTCAGAAAAACAAGTGTAAGCATCATATCTCTCTTTTCAAAAAACGATCCCGAATTACGTGCAGCACGCAGAATATCTCTACAATTAAATAAAATATTATCTAAGTTTAATCCTTTTTCAACGGTTTTCTTCTTAGCCATTATGTTAGTTATCCTCCCTAATTTTATTCCATTCTTTTTCTAATGGTTTAAAGTCAATCTTTTGTTCTATACAAAACTTTTTAATTTTTTTCATAGCTAACATATTTGGTTTGCTCTTTCCACCTTCCCAACGGTTGACAGATGAAAATGAGACACCAATTTCTCGCCCAAAGGCTTCTTGTGATAGGAAGTATTTTTGATGAATTTTCTTTATTTCTTCTGAATAAGTCATATTTTCATCTCCTATTTTATATGTCATTAATATAGCATTATTATAGCATAAAAAGGGAAATAAAAGAATGAATTTTTTACGTTTAAGGGATTTGAAATAACTGTGAGAGCTCTCCATTTCGCTACGCTACAGTCGAGATGACGTATTGGGAGCTTTTATTATCAAGTGATTTGACGTGAAATATTTATATTTTTTGTCAGATATGTTCTTATATATTAAATAATACTAAAAAATAATTAAGAACAGAGCTTTATAAAATATACAATACAATTGTTCTCGTTAGAAATGCTTTTTGCTTTTTTACTAGCACTTAAATATTATTATGAAAGGAACTTTATGAGATCTCCAAGGCAATTGTATCACAATATACAATTGCCCCCGTCAGATCTACTATTGCTTTTAAACAAGCAAAGTCAGGGCTAGATTGACTACGCTCGAGATGACGTGTTGGGAGATTTTCTTTGCAAAGTGCTATGACGTGAAATATTTTGTTTTGGATATAGTTTTAAATAATTTTTGAAGTTTATTTGCTGATAACGTCATACTATTAATAAAAACTTTCTTAATTATTCGTAATTTCGAATTTAAAGTAGCGAAATGAATTTAGATATAAATATTGTATAAATCTTTAATTTGGTTAGAATAGAATGTGGGAATTTCACACTTTTGATTTAGTTTAAAATAAAGATTCAAAAATTTGATTTTTAAACATTATTATATAAAATATTTTGTTTATCTTTTAATTATAGAATTAATTAAAAATATAAAAAAATACAATAGATATAATATGACCCCCTAAACCCAGACATAGGATTTAGGGGGTCATATTATATAATCAATCTTTTATAATTTTAATTTTATCCCTTTTTTTCTTAAGTTTTCTATACATTCAATCAAGTATTCATTATTATGCTCTTTGTAAATTGGGGTATCTGTAATTTTTTCTTCAAGATTATTATAACTTTCTGCTTTTTTTCCTCTATAATTCTTATCTTTCCATTCTATAGATACTTTAAACCCTCTTTTTACCATTTCATCCATAACTAATGAGTGATAAACAAACAAGTAATACGGAGAATATAAAAATACATAATCTACAGTTTTGTGTTTTTTTCCCCATCCATTACCTCTAAGTGCACAACATTCTCTATGTTGACCAAGAAGCTGATTTCTAGGTAATAGGGGGATAATTTTTTCATGCCATAATCTCATTTTCTACTCCTATTAATAAAGTTGATTCTTGTAAATATTTATTTGGATATCTAGTTAGTAAAGTATTGATATATTCAATTACATATTCCTGATTATTTTTTCCTTCCATATACTCTTCTAATATATTAAATAATTCTTGTTTTTCAATTTCACTTGATTGCTTTTTGAAATATCCCCATATATGAAGAATTGCATTTCTAAAATCTTTTTTGCTTTCTTTCATATCTCTTACTTTTTGTATTTTTTCATTTAGAACTAAAATATCTACTTCTTTTTCTTTCAAATACTCTCTTATATCTAAATATGTTTTATGAGATTTGCTTAGTACATAATATTTATTTTTCGCCCATAGTTCTTCACATTCTTTTTTTATATTTTTGTTACTCATATTAGCACCATCTTTCAAGGTATCCAAGGTATTGATACATTTAATATAACCACTTCTTATACTAATTCAAAAATGATTTAAAATTATATGTTTTTATTATACCCTAAATAAACTATTTAATTTTTGAATAATAGTATTTATATAAAACTATAAAAATTTCAAGTTACAGAGCTTTATGAAATCTTAATAAGAATTGTATCATAAGATGTGATTATTTCTGTAAATTCTACTTTTATTTACAAGTAAACAAACAAAGTTAGGGCACGCTACACTCGAGATGACGTGTTAGAGATAATCCTTTACTTTTTAGCTTAATATTAATCCTAAATTAACTTCAAAAAAATTATTATTTCTCACAAAAAAACGACCAAAATATGGTCGTTTTATTCTATATTTTATTCTTATATAAATTTTTTCTTTTTATTCCAAAGTTAAAAGTAATGCCATTTTAAAATTCTTTTCGGCTTTTACATAATGTCTTCCGGCTTTTGCAAAGTGGAAGCATTCACCTGCTTTGATTACATGGTCTGTTCCTTCATAACCTATGATTCCTTCGCCATCTAGGGCAAATACTATTGCTTCTCCAGGTGCTGAGTGTTCTGATAGACCTGTTCCTGCATCAAATGCCATTAATACAAATTTCATTTTATCATTGTGAACTACGTCCATATTTACGATTTTACCTTCTTGATATTGTAATAATTCTCCTAATTTAAAAACTTCTCCTGCTTTTACTAACTTGTTCATAAAGTCCTCCTTTTTTATAGCAATTTCGGTAAAAATTGCTCCTGATTTTGTTTTCATTCCTACAGGAATTTCAATCGGTGTTACAATACATTCTCCTACTTTTATTATTTTAATATTTTCAGAAAATCCATATACTTCAATTTCCCCTTCTGCTACAATCAACAGCTTGTAATAAGGGAATAATTCTGCACTTATATCTGTATCTTCTGCCATAGAAAAATATGCTATGTAATTTTCTCCACCATGAACCTCTTTTGATATTGTGCATCCCTCTAGTGCTTTATTGTCTTTAGCTATGGAGAATACTTTCCCAACTTGTTCTTTCAAACTGAACCTCCTCTATTATTGAAAACAATATGTATTTGCAAGATATATACCCTATCAAAGATGTTAATAACTATTCTATTTATAGTAATTTTTTATACATAAAAAAGGTCAATGATTTCTCATTGACCTCGTAGATTAATTATAAATTATATTATTCTTTGTCCTCATCAACCAAGCCTGAAAGTTTTGCAACGCTGTAAGTACAAACTATATCGCCTGTTACATTGTTCATTGTTTCAAACATATCAAGTATTGGGTTAATTCCTAATGCAAGACCAACAATGATAGCTATTTGGTCCGGAGAAAGTTTCATATTTTGTAAAATTATAAATAATAACATCAAACTTCCACCAGGAACTCCACCGGCTCCTACTGATGCAAGAACAGTTGTTAAAACTAAAACTGAAAGTGAAACAAATGTAACTTTAACACCGAACATATTAGCAGCTAAAATTGCGAACATAGGTAAGTGGATACAAACTCCGTCCATGTTTATTGTAGATCCTAAAGGTAATGCAAATGAAGAAATATTTTCGCTTATTTTTAAATCTTCTTTTGCAACTCTAAGAGATACAGGAAGTGCTGCTGCAGAACTTCTTGTTACAAATGCAGTAAGCATTGGCTCTTTTATTTTCATCAAAACTTTGAAAGGATTTACTTTTAATGTAACAGCCATCATTAAAGGATAAACTATTAATACCATAGCAACAATTCCAAGTACAACACCGATTGTAAGTTTAATATAAGGTCCAAATAGTGATGAACCATAACTTGCAAAGTTTACTGAAGTAAGTGCAAATACACCAATTGGAGAATATGCTAAAATCCAATCTACAATTTTGAATATAGCTTCTTTTGCAACGTCTATTATTTCAAGTAAAGTCTTAACTTTTGTTGAATATTCTGCTCTTTCAGAAATCATCTTAAGCGCAAGTCCAAAAGCTATAGAAAATACTATTATAGCTAGAAAATTACCGTCTGCCAATGCTTTGAATGGATTTTGGAACATACTGATAAATACATCTGCTAATGAATTATTAGCTTTACTTGCAATTTCAGAAGTGTTTTGTGTGTTTATAAGACTTTTCCAAGCAGCTTGTTGTGCTTCTCCTGAACCCGGATTAAATCCTATCGCAAGCACAGAACCTAAAACCGCAGCAAAAAGTGAAGTTAAAAAGTACCAAACTATTACTTTTATTCCGATTTTCCCAAATTCCTTTGTAGGAACAGAAGCCGCACCATCGATTAAAGACAAGAATATAACCGGTATTACAATCATTTTTAACATTGCGACCAAAACTTGACCGAATGGGGAAACGATTTTAACATATCCAGAAATATCAACTTTCGCCAACCATAGTACTACACCAAGTATTAAACCTGCAATAAACGCTATGAATACTTGGAGTACTAAATTCTTTTTTTTCATAACAACCTCCTTTGAATAATTACAACTTCGTTTTACTAAAATTATATTAAATTCCTTAAAATCAAAGTTTTTTCCTTATGTAAATGTTTTGACTATATCAATAATTTTAATTTTAATTTTAAAATATTTATCTATATTGTAATGATACCATATATATTAATATATTGTCAATCGTTTTTATAAAAATATCAATAAAAAACGCAAAAAAAATATAATACTATAGGTTCAATTTTTTTATCAATATCTGTAATTTTCTATTTATTTTTTGCCATTTTTATATTATAATATTATTGTATATGAATATTAAGGAGGGACAATAGTGGAAAGTAAATTAGTTACATTATTAAGAAAAGTTTTAATTGATAAGACTTTTGATTTAAAAACTGATAAAAGATTATATTCAGAATTTACTGTACTTAAAGTAAAGAAAAAAACTGTAATAATCAAAGAAAATGATAAATTAGATTATTTGTATTTATTGGTAAGAGGAAGTGCAAATGTAGTTCATTTTACGCCAGTTGGGGAGTTGATAGTTTTTAACCATATAACTAATACTTCTATATTCGGATTACTTGAATTTATGGATAATAAGCACGACTTCTACAAGAGTGTTGCATTCTTCAAAGATACAAGACTTATAAGAATTCCTATAGAAAGATTTGAAAAGGAACCTGAAAGCCTTGAACTTTTAAAAGTTTACAATCATTTCTTGTTGGATTTCGCAAAACATTCAATCGCTACATTTGATTTAACTAAAAACTACGGAAGAAAGAAAAACTTAATTGAATTCTTCTTATCAAAATGCGTTGATGTAGAGTTCCCTGTAAAAATTACTTTAACTAAAAAAGTTATTTCAGACTACTTAAGAATTAACGAAAGAACAATGTATAGATATTTGAATGAATTGATAGACAGAAATTGCATTTCAAGAAAAACAGGTAAAATTATAATTTCAAAAGAAAATTATGATAATTTAGTTGAATACTCAAAAGAAAAAGGTGTAGATAACGAATAATAGGTACGTATTATGAACGAATCTATAGAAAATATAAACTTGTCAAACTCGGATGTTAGAACAAGTAAATTTAACAAAAAATCTTTAATTTTAATTTTAAATTATTTTATAAGTCCGATTTTAATTCTGATAGTATTTTTTAATCTTTTAAAAAATTCAACTATCATGGAAAATTTGATGAGTTCCGGATTTGTATCTATTTTTTTAAAAAATAATAAATATCTGTTGGAAAATGAAGAATTATTTAATAAGTTTTTTACAAGTGTATTAAGCTCTATCGCAACATTTATTACATTTATAATAGCTGTTTTGCTAAGTAAAAAAAGAAATGACAGTATCTCAATAAAAAAGTCCGAAACTTCTTTAAAAAAATTATTATTATTTGGAATTGGGCTTGGAATATTTATGATTTTATGGAATATCATAATTTCATATCTATATCCCCTTTTAGGTCTCACATTTAAAAGCAAGAATACGGGAAGTCTTTTTGAGTCTTTGAAATTTAATAAACTGTTGATATTAAATATATTAATCGCAGCTCCACTTGGAGAGGAAATTGCTTTTAAATATGGTATATTTACATTTTTTCACGAAATTTTTCAAGATAAGGGAATTTTTTTAAAAGTAATATTACCTGCTTTTGTTTCAGCATTTACCTTTGCGGTGATTCACGATGGATTGTATTTGGTTCCTCTATATATCGTTCCAAGTTTTATCGGTTGTTTAATATATAAAAATACAAGTTCTTTATTACCTTGTGTATTGGGACATTTTTTGAATAATTTTTTAGCGTTAATAATGACATTATATAATTAAAAAGCTATTGAAGTTTTGCTTCAATAGCTTTTTGTTTAATATAAGTTTTTTATTTTACAACTTTAGAATTTACTTCTTCCAAAATCTTATCAAGGAATGCTTCAAATTTCATTGAACCCTTATCCCCTTCTCCACGTTTTCTAACGGAAACTGTTCTTTCGTTTACTTCATTTTCTCCAACGATTAAGCTATATGGGATTTTGGCAAGTTGTGCTTCTCTGATTTTTAAACCAACTTTTTCTGCTCTATCATCAACTGCTACTCTTATATCTTTTTTAGCAAATTCTTTTTGTAATTCATAAGCATAGTCGTTAAATTTATCAGAAATAGGTAAAATTTTAACTTGTTCCGGTGCTAACCAAGTTGGGAATGCTCCTTTATATTCTTCAATCAAGTAAGCTACAAATCTTTCCATTGTAGAAACAATTCCTCTGTGAATTACAACAGGTCTGTGAGTATTCTTTCCATCTTCTCCAACATAAGTTAAGTCAAATCTTTCCGGCAATAAGAAGTCAAGTTGAATTGTAGAAAGAGTTTCTTCTAAACCTATTGCAGTCTTAACTTGAACATCAAGTTTAGGACCATAGAAAGCAGCTTCTCCCTTTGCCTCAAAGTATTCATATCCCAAGTCGTCCATGGCACTCTTAAGCATAGCTTCAGCATTATTCCACATTTCATCATCATCAAAGTATTTTTCTTTATTTTCAGGGTCTCTATAACTTAATCTGAATCTAAAATTCTTTATATCAAAATCTTCATAAACTGATTTCATTAAATTTACGACTCTTGTGAATTCTTCCTTAATTTGATCAGGACGAACAAAGATATGCGCATCATTTAAAGTCATTTCTCTAACTCTTTGTAATCCTGAAAGTGTTCCACTCATTTCATAACGGTGCATCATTCCAAGTTCAGCAATTCTTATGGGGAATTCTTTATAACTATGAACATCATTATTGTAAATTTCCATATGATGAGGACAGTTCATTGGTCTTAAAACTAATAATTCTCCATTTCCTAAGTCCATTGGTGGGAACATACTGTCTTGATAGTGATCCCAATGACCTGAAGTTTTGTATAGGTCAACATTTGCAAGAATTGGAGTATAAACATGTTCATATCCACATTCAATTTCTTTATCAACTATATATCTTTCAACTACACGTCTAATTGTAGCACCTTTAGGTAACCAGAAAGGAAGACCCGCTCCTACATTTTGGCTAATCATAAAGATTCCTAATTCTTTACCAATTTTTCTATGATCTCTTTGTTTTGCATCTTCTAAGAATTCTAAATATTCATCCAAATCTTTTTTCTTTTCAAAAGTGATACCATAAATTCTTTGTAGCATTTTATTTTTTTCGCTACCTCTCCAGTACGCACCAGCTATACTCAAAAGTTTAACTGCTTTTATCTTTTTAACATCAATAAGATGTGGTCCTCTACAAAGGTCAGTAAATTCTCCTAATTCATAGAAAGAAAGTTCTGCATCTTTGTCAAAGCCTTCAATTAAGTCAATTTTATAATCTTGCCCTTTTTCAGCAAAATATTTCAAGGCAAAGTCTCTATCAACTTCTTTTCTATCAACAGAATAACCTTCCTTAACGATTTTCTTCATTTCTGCTTCGATTTTTTCTAAATCTTCAGGTGTGAATTTATGTTCTGAATCCAAGTCATAGTAAAATCCGTTTTCTATTGCAGGTCCTATACCAAATTTTGTATCCGGAAATAGTCTTTGAATAGCAAGAGCCATAACGTGACTTGATGTATGCCAAAAAATTTCTTTTCCTTCTTTATCTTCAAATTTTACAAATTTAACTGTACAATCTTCTTTTAATGTTTCGCTTAAACCTTTTATAATATCATCATTAACAACAGCACCTAAAACATTTCTTGCAAAACCCTCTGAAATGCTAATTGCAACATCTAAAATCTTTATCCCTTTTTCAAATTCATGAATAGACCCGTCAGGGAATGTAACTTTAATAATTTCCATATTATCCTCCTATAAAAAAAGAGCCTCATCCCTACAAAACTGTAGGGACGATGACTCGTGGTTCCACCCTAATTACTTCTTAATTAAATAAAAGACTCCGTAATAGTTTTCGGCAAATAGCATTCTTAAATGAAATTTCAGCCACGTTTCATCATCTCTTAAAGCGCTTAAGTCCTACTCGTTACTTCAATGTCTATATTAACTTTAATAATCCTTCGAAATCAACAGTCTTTTGTTCTCCTGTCTTTAAATCTTTGACAGTGTAAGTATTATTTTCTTTTTCATCTTCTCCGACTATAATTATATAAGGAATATTTAATTTGTCCGCATAAGATATTTTTTTCTTCATCTTTGCGTCCTCAAAATATATTTGTATTATTTTACCACTATTTTCAAATTTATTCAATAGTTTTATAGCATAATCATAACAATTTTCCATCGGAATAATCAAAGCATCAATACTGTTAGTTTTAATTTCTTTAAATAAGTTTTTATCAAGCAGTTGATAGAACAATCTTGTAAGACCGATAGAAATTCCAACACCTGGTAAAATCTGACTTGTATAATTGCTCGCCAAGTCATCATATCTTCCACCAGAACAAACACTTCCAAGTTGTCTGTAATTTTCTAAAAATGTTTCATAAACAGTTCCGGTATAGTAATCAAGACCTCTTGTAATTGTAAGATTAATTTTTATATAATCCTCCGGAATTCCAAAAAGTTTCATACATTCATAAACTCCTTTAAGCTCTTCAACACCTTTATCAAAAAGTTCATTCTCAATTCCCAATGAATTTAGTTTTTCAATTATCTCCTCATTACTTCCAGAAATTTTTATAAATTCTGTAATCATTTCTAAATTATTACCATCAAGACCTGTGTTTTTAAGTTCTTCAACAACTTTTTCAAAACCAATTTTTTCAATCTTGTCGATAATTCGAAGCATATCAATTTTATTGTCTACACTCAAATTTTCAAAAAGACCATTAATAATTTTTAAATTACTAAAATTTATTGCAAATTTTTCATTAATAATTTTTGAAAAAATTTCATAAATTATATAAGGAAGCTCTGCATCATTTTTAATATCAAGTTTTCCATTACCGATAACATCAATATCACATTGATAAAATTCCTTATATCTCCCCTTTTGATTTCTTTCGCCACGATAAACTTTACCTATATGATATCTTCTAAAAGGAAAATTCAAGTCGCTAAAATATTGAGCAACATATCTTGCCAAAGGTACAGTAAGGTCAAATCTTAAAGAAATGTCCTTGCTTTCTGAATCAATTTTAAAAATTTGTTTTGTAGTTTCTCCGCCACCTTTAGCTAAAAGAATTTCATTTTTTTCAAAAACCGGTGTATCTATCGGTAAAAATCCATGTTTTTTAAAAGTATCTTCAATTATATCTTTAACATTGTCGAACAAAATTTGTTCATTTGGTAAAAGTTCCATAGTACCAACAACATTGCTCGGTTTAATAAATCCCATAATTACCTCCACAGCGAAACAATTCCACCCAAATCGACAAATGCTTCGCCTTTTGGATAGAGTATTTTCACATTTTCTTCATCAGCTATGCGTTTAATTATATCATAATCTAGATATTTTGTCACATCACCATAAAATAACAGAATATCATCAGAAACAAAACCACAGGTTCCACCGATAAAGCCATTTTTATATCCATTTAAAATAATTCCTTCTGTTGTAACAAGTTCAACATTAATATTTTCAAGCCTCAAAGTTTTATATACACCCTCATCACTTGTTATTATACGATTTTCAAAACAAATCATACTGCAATTTGAATAGCCTTGATTTATCTTTATATACTTTCTATTTGTTTTAAGCTTTTCAAAAATTTCTTTTGTTGTAAATTTTTCATTATGAAAAAAATATTTACTATTTTTTGCTATATTTAAGACCATTTCTCCATTTTTAAAAGATGATACATCCACCTTTTTTAAATTAAATCCACTCAAATACTTACTATAATAGTCAAAAACAGAAGACTCTATGTAAATATCTTCATCAACTTTTAGGACACTTAAATCGACATGGTCATTATAATTTTTATTAAATTTTTCATTATTCAAACTTTTTATATAATTAATATTTTCTTTTTCTAAAAGTTCAAAAAAACTTGCACTAGCACGGTTGCTAACTATAATTTTATGTAACATATTAATCTCCTAAATGGTTAAATTCTCTATAATTGGGTAATAACAGACTAAATGATTATAATGTAATTATTTTACTATAATCTATTTTATCATATTTTATTTATAGGAGGAAGTTTATGTTAAAAGAATTTAAAGAATTTGCCTTAAAAGGTAATGTAATGGACTTGGCAGTTGGGGTAATTATAGGTGGAGCATTTGGAAAAATCGTTACATCTTTAGTAAATGACGTTTTAATGCCTTTACTTTCAATTTTAACAGGTGGTATTAATTTTTCAGACCTAAAAATTGTCTTAAAAGCGGGAGATAAGTCTAAAGAAATTGCAGAAGTTGCTTTTAAATATGGAGCATTTATTCAAAATGTTATTGATTTTCTAATAATTGCATTTTGTATCTTTATGATGGTAAAAGCTATGAATAAGCTAACAAGAAAAAAAGAAGAAGTAGTTGAAGAAGCTCCTGCTGGTCCAACTCAAGAAGAAATCTTAACAGATATTAAGAATATCTTAAATGATATTAAAGAAAAAAACTAAATTAGATGAAATTTAAAAATCCAAGTTGTCAATTCAACTTGGATTTTTAATTGTGAAACAACAAGGTTCCCAGGTACCCGCCCGATGCATAGCTTTGTGAACAGATAGGGTTCTTATTGCGAAGCAACAAGGTTCCTGGGCACCCGCCCGATGCATAGCTTTGTGAACGGATAGGGTTCTTATTGCGAAGCAACAAGGTTCCCGGGCACCCGCCCGATGCATAGCATCGTGGATGGGTGGGGTTCTTATTATCTTTTTACCTTACTTATTAAATTTTATTTTCTATATAAGCTTAAGCAAACTAAATATTGAAAACATAATCAAAGCTATTGATACACCTGTTCTAACTGTGTTTTTAACTTTAATATCTTTCAAAAATATACTTGAAATCAAGACAACTACATTAATAATCAAAAAAACCACTTTAACTTTATATTCTAAATCCATCTATTCAACCTCCGTAAAACATAGACTAAACAAATTACGCATACAGCCACCTATTGTAACTTTATTATAATACTGTATTTTTTGCATGTCAATAATTTTTATGAGTAATTTTATAAACTAAATAAATTTCAGATGATTTAGAATACAACCACAGAAATAAATTAAACTATCCAAGATTTTGGAGTTGATACATTAACTATTCTGCAACAACTCCTTTTGAACCTAAAAAACCGAGTTGTAAATTCAACTCGGCTTTTATAATGCTAATTTTATTATTTGCAAATTCCTTCCATTAAGAAAATTCTAAAATCAATTTCCTTGCTTCTTCCATTCCATAAAATCTCATAGTTTTTCGGAATAAATGATGCTCTTTTAAAGTAATTTTCCATTTCTTCTCTTGAAAATCCGTCATGCCCGTCAAAATTTGGAAAATCCTTATGGAAGTCCGGAGAAACTGTGTCCAAATCCATTATAATTATTTTCCCATTCTCTTTCAAATGCTCTCTTAACAATTTAAGCTCTGCTTCCACATCTACAATATGATGAAAAGCAGTTAAACTGTAAATTATATCGTATTTTTTATTCGAATTTTCCAAAAAATTTTCATCATTTATACTGATATTTTCTATTTTCATTTCATTTATTCTCTTTAGAGACTCCTCTCTCATCTTTAAAGAAGTATCCATACAATCAATATGTTTTAAATCTTTAGATAATAAAGTTGCAAGAAGTCCATCTCCCGATCCGATTTCAAGAGCCTTTTTCTCTTTCAGATTTTTTCCTAAATACTTGAACATTTTTTCGTATATGGTAAAAGTTCTATTTTTTCTCTCCTCAGTGTTCCAAACTTTAGCAACTTCATCAAAATAATTATTCATACTACCCCCTAAATTTAAATAATAAGTTAATCAAGATTTTCTAGAAAACCATGGGATACATCTGTTTGTCCTCTTACAATATTCCAGATATTCCTCTCCAAAAATATCTTTAAGCCATATTTCTTCAGTTCTTTTCACTAAAGTTGTTAAAAGAATCCAATAAATTGGAATTGTAACTAAAAAATATAGATTATTAAAAAGAAAACAAATTCCCCAACAAAGAAACATAAAAGCCGAATAAATCGGATTTCTTACAACCGAAAAAATTCCGGTAGTTACCAAGTTTAGTTCCTTTATATTCTTAGAAATTCTTGAATTAACAACTGCAGAAATCCACAGTCCAATACCTATAACTATACATAAAATACCTATAATTATAAAAGGAATTTTTAAAAAAAGTATTTCCCCATTTTTAAAATAACCCTTGTTTTGTAAAAATATTAATATTGCTGTTATGACTAATATAATACCCACATATATCGGTCCAATTCCTAAAACTGATAATTTTTCTCTTTTCATAATTTACTCCTTAAAATTTAGGAAATCTAAAAAAATAGTAATCATTTCCCTCCATAAAATCAGTTTTTACAAAACCTCTATTAACATAAAACTTTTCAGCTCTGTAATTATATTTATGAACACCTAATGCAATAGGTCTTATTCCATATTCTTCATAACATTGTAAGATAACTTTTTCTAAAACATAAGATCCTATCCCACAACCTCTATATCTTTTATCAATAATAAATGCCATAAGCCTATAAAAAGGCTCTTTTTTCATTATTTCAGGGTCTGTACTCCATTCAATAGCTTCCCATAACAGTATAAAGCCTATGTGTTTTTCATCATATTTAATTGCATAAGTATGTCCTTTACAATTATGTTCTATTCCATAATTTATTATTTCTAGAACTACATCCAACGAATCTACAAAATCTTCACTAATATCATCTCTTAAAATATTTTTTAAAAACCGTGAATTTTCTTCGCTCACATACTCAATATTTATATTTTCCTTATTCATAATTTACTCCAGTTATTTATGATGCATTTTTAAAAAATCATTTATTTCCTTTATACTTTTTTTATTCGCTTCTTTATTACCTGATTTTGTTCCACCAGTTTTAATAATATAGCCAGAGAATTTTTGTTCTCCGTCTCCAAAAAATATATGACCTGCATTTTCATAAGAACAAATTTTCACATCCTCTTTTTGACTTTTTATAACATTTGACATTTCAAAGCTATTCCACATTTGGTCATCTTTTCCTGAAATTAATAGAATATTAGCTTTTGTATCCTTAACAGGAATCAATTTTTCTTTGGCTGATGAATCTCTTTCTACTGCAGTTTCATAAGTTACTTTATATGATATTGGTTCACTATATGAAAAATCTCCCCTTTTAAGATCTATAAATGGTAACTCTTTACCTTTCCAAGTCCAAGAAGAACCGTAATTTGCAAAATCTAAACCAGAAAAATTATATGAAGAAGGCGCAATTAAAACAAGATTAGAAATCTCTTTATATTTTGTTGCTAAATTTAAAGCATATTCTGCACCTTTTGAAGCTCCTAGTACTGTTATTGGAGTGTTTTCATTGATATTAGAATGAATATAGTCTAGTACATCTTCAAATTGTTCTAAAGGTATTTTTACTAAAGTTTTTTGTTGATTTTTAGCTCCAAACATAAAAACGGATAGCGTTTCATAACCCTCTTTTGCCAATCTTAATGCTTCATTAAAATTTGGACTTCCTTCAGAGCCACCATAACAAACTATAACTCCTTTATAAAGTTTGTTTTTTGGAATAAGATGAAAACCCTGAAAAGTGTTGTTATTAACATACTTTATATTGATATTATCTATATTCGTTGAATATGAATTTTTATCTGAAACACCTTTTGCTATATCGTACAATTTTTCAATCTCTTTTTTATACTTATATTCCTTAAAGATTTTTACTCCAAATATTATTCCTAAAATTACAATAAAAGCCAAAAATGTGGATATTACTTTCATTTTCATAAAAACACCTCCCAAATAAACAATTATTTAATATAAATATATCATAATTGCAAAACTATATCAATATTAAATTAATAACTAAATGTATCTTTGATACATTTTATATTTGCTTGTAAACAAGCAAATATATGAGATTTCCAGGACAATTGTATCAGAAGATACAATTGTTCCCGTCAGACCTACTTTTATTTACAAGTAAATAAAGTTATGAGATTTCTCCACTTCACTCAGCTTTGCTTCGTTTCGGTCGAAATGACGTGTCGAGATATTTTCTTTGCAAAGTACTATGACGTTAAATATTTTATTTTAAATAATTTTTAAATATTTTTTGAAGTTTATTTACCATTCACGTCTAGCTCTAAAATGAGTACACTCCCTTATACGTCATCTCGACCGAAACGAAGTGGAGTGGAGAGATCTCACACTTTTGTTGAAAACAAAAGTGAATGTATCGTAGATACATTGAATATAGAAAGTATTTATAAATTATAAGTTATAGCTATTTTTGAGATATAAACTACTATGGTATATCATAATTAATAGGGCTTTATGAGATCTCCAGGACAATTGTATAAGAAGATACAATTGTTCCCGTCAGACCTACTTTTTGTTGTTTAAGAATAAACAACAAAAAGTAGGGATAGATTCACTACGCTCGAGATGACGTGTTAGGTGACTTTCAATTTTGCATAAAAAAAGAATGTCTATATTTCTATAAACATTCTTGTTTTCAAATTTAAAAACTATTTAGCGTAGTCAACAACTCTTGTTTCCCTAATTAAATTAACTTTAATTGTTCCGGGATATTCAAGTTCTTCTTGTATTTTCTTAACTATTGCCTTTGAAGTTAACAACATCTTGTCTTCGTCAATAACTTCCGGTTTAACCAATACTCTTATTTCACGTCCTGCTTGAATTGCAAAAGATTTTTCAATTCCGTCAAATGAATTTGCAATTTCTTCAAGATTTTCCAAACGCTTAATATAATTTTCAACAGACTCACGTCTTGCACCCGGTTTTGCAGCTGAAATAGCATCTCCCGCTTGTACCAAAAGTGCCTCAACAGTTGAAGGTTCTACATCATTATGATGCGCTTCAATACAATGGATAACTTCACGTTTTTCTTTATATCTTTTAGCCATTTGAACGCCTAATTCTACGTGATTTCCTTCCATTTCGTGATCTATAGCCTTACCTATATCATGTAATAGACCACCTCTTTTTGCAATCTTAACATCAGCACCGATATCAGCAGCCAACATTCCTGCCATATGTGCAACTTCTATTGAATGTTTTAAAACATTTTGTCCATAAGAAGTTCTGTACTTTAATCTTCCTAAAAGTTTTACAAGTTCAGGATGTAATCCATGAATATTAGTTTGATCACAAGCATCTTCTCCTGCAATTCTAATACTATTTTCAACTTCCTGTCTTGATTTTTCAATCATTTCTTCAATTCTTGTTGGATGAATTCTTCCGTCGTTAATCAATTTTTCAAGAGAAAGTCTTGCAATCTCTCTTCTAACCGGATCAAAAGAAGATAAAACAACAGCTTCCGGAGTATCGTCAATAATTAAATCTACTCCTGTCAAACTTTCAAATGTTCTTATATTTCTTCCTTCTCTACCTATAATTCTACCCTTCATTTCATCATTAGGTAAAGTTACAACACTAACTGTAGATTCTGCAACATGATCTGCTGCGTATCTTTGAATAGCTGTTCCAATAATATATCTGGCATTTTTTTCTGCATTATCTTTCGCATTCTGTTCTATTTCTCTTATGATATTTGCAGCATCTTTTATACTTTCCTGTCTAACTTCTTCAAGTATAATTTCTTTAGCTTCTTCAGATGATATATTGGCAACTCTTTCAAGTTCTTCTTTTTGCTTTTCAACTAATTTTTCAATTTCAGTTTCTTTAACTTCTAAAGCCTTTAATTCTTTATTTAAACGTTCATTTTTCTTATCTAAATTCTCATTTTTCTTATCTAAATTTTCTTCTTTAGTAATCAAACGACGTTCCAATTTTTGAATTTCATTTCTTCTCTCTCTGTTTTCCTTATCGCTTTCTTGCTTAATTCTATGAGCTTCTTCTTTAGCTTCAACTAATTTTTCTTTTTTCTTAGTTTCAGCCTCTTTAATAGCATCTTCAACAATTTTTTTAGCATGATTTTCGGCACCATTTATAAGTTTTTCAGAAGTAAATCTTCTAAAAACATATCCAACAACCACTCCTACGATTAAAAAAACAGGCATTAATAAAAATTCCATTGGCATTAGTTTCACACCTCCTTTTATTAAATTTTCAAGTTACAATTATCAAATTATTATTCCTTAAAGTCAATAGCGACTTCTCGCCACCACTATTTTACAACTTTTTTAGTATTTTGTCAATTTAACAAATTGTATAAAAAATGTATTAATTTTAATAATGTATTTTCATAAAACCCAAAAATGACGGCTTAAACCGTCATCAATCTTTTTTTATAGTCAATAATTTCTTTTTAAATTCTTCCAATTCTTTTATAGTATTTAAGTTTTCAAATATATTTTTCTCATCGAATTTTTTCCAATCTTCATATTTTAAAAATTTAAAATTATTATCTTCAATAAATCTTATAAACTTACGATTATCTTTGATTAACTCTTCTCTTAAATTTTCTTTCAATGAATTTCTATAAATACCATTCATAGGTAGTATCTTTCCTTTTTCAGAAAGACAAACAATACCGTCAAAATTTTTATCCAGTTTTAAAATTAAAAATCTAATGAATTTTTCGTCCATATTCGGCATATCACAAGCAGTCAGAAAAGAAAAATCACTATCGGAATAACAAAGTCCGCTATGAAGCCCAGCCATTGGACCTTTTTTATAAAAAATATCTCTTACAACTCTAACTTTTAAATCTTTATAATGTCCTCTATTATTAGAAACAACAACAATATCGTCAAAAACATTTTTTAAAATTTCTATTGAATTGTGAATCAAATATTTTTCTTCTATCTCTATATATTCTTTAGGAAAAGTCATTCTTATAGAATTCCCACCTGCAAGTATTATACAATTTATCATTATTTTACCACCAAATCAGCAAAATCCGCATCACAAAAGCAAGCAAATTCAATTGGATTTACTATGATTGAATTTCTAACTTTTCCAGCACTTACAAGAAATTTCTCCATATTTTTTGCACTTTCATCAAAAACAGTTTTAAATTTAGTCTTCATTCCAACAGGACTGCAACCTCCGTGAACATACCCGGTTAAAAGTTCCAGTTCTTTTTGCAAAATCATCTTAATACTTTTTAGTTTAAAATATTTACTCGCCTTTTTTAAATCCAGATGCTTATCAATTGGAATAACACAGACATAGTGATTTTTATCACTTCCCTCTAGAACAAGTGTCTTAAAGCATATATTTCTATCTATTCCAATTTCTTCAAATTCTTTGTCTTCATCTCTAACTACAAATTCATATTTAATTTTTTTACTATCTAAAATTCTGCATACATTTGTTTTACTATTTTTTTTCATTTTTATCCAAAAAAGTCTTTAAATGTTGAACCAACATCTCTATTGCCGGAGTATTTTCTCCGCCACGAGGAATTATTATATCGGCATGTTTTTTACTTGGCTCAATAAATTCCTCATGCATAGGTTTAACCGTGTTTTGATATTGAGTTAAAATACTTTCAAGACTTCTTCCTCTCTCTTTTGTATCTCTTAAAATCCTTCTAATTAGTCTTTCATCCGCATCCGTATCAACATAAACCTTTAGATCCATAAGCTCTCTAAGTCTTGCATCTTCCAAAATTAAAATGCCCTCAACTATTATTACAGGCTTTGGATAAACTCTCATAGTTTCTTTGCTTCTAGTATGCATTGTATAATCATAAATCGGTAAATCTACCGCTTTACCTGATTTTAAAATCTTTATATCTTCAATAAGTTTAGAAGTTTCAAAAGACTTAGGGTGATCATAATTCAACTTTGCCCTTTCTTCTAAAGTCTTATCATCATTTGGCCAATAATAAAAATCATGGCTAATCATAACAATTTCATCTTTAAATTGTTTTTTCAACTTTTCAATAATCGTAGTCTTACCGGAAGCTGAGCCTCCGGCAATTCCTACTACATATACATCTTCTTTTTTCATCAAAAACTCCTATAAAGCAATTACTCTGTGATAGATTTTTTTACCTTTTTTAATTACTATTTCTTCTAAATTAAGAGAAACTTTTAAATTAGTATCTGCAACTTTTTCTCCATTTAAAGAAATTCCGCCTTGTTCTATAAGTCTTCTAGCTTCTCCATTAGACTTTGAAAGTCCACAAGTTCTAATCAAATCTAGAATTCCTATTTCTTCATTTTCAAAATCTGATTTATTGATTTCAGTTGAAGGCATATTTTCATCTAAAAGTTCTCCGCTGAATAATGCTCTGGTAGTTTCCAATGCTTTTTGTGCCTTTTCTTCTCCGTGAATAATCTTTGTTACTTCAAAAGCTAAAATTTCCTTTGCTTCGTTAATTCTTTCATCTTTATATTTGCCTAATTCTCTACATTTTTCTGTAGGAAGGAAAGTAAGCATAAGTAAAAACTTTTCAACATCTCTATCATCAACATTCCTCATATATTGGAAAAGTTCATAAGGAGATGTTTTTTCTTCATCTAACCAAACTGCACCTTTTTGAGATTTACCCATTTTAACTCCGTCAGCTGTTGTTAAAAGTTTAAAAGTCATAGCATAAACTTTATCTTGTTCAAGCTTTCTTACTAAATCATATCCTCCAAGGATATTGCTCCATTGGTCAGAACCACCTAATTGCAATTTACAACCATGTTTTCTGTATAGATATAAGAAATCGTAACTTTGCATTAACATATATGAAAATTCAAAGAATGTAAGACCTTTTTCCATTCTATTTTTGTATGCATCACAAGTAAGCATCTTATTTACGCTGAAATGTACTCCTACTTCTTTCATAAACTTTATAAAATTTAAGTCTAAAAGCCAATCTTTATTATTTTCTATAATTGCATTTCCATCAGTGAAGTCAATAAATCTGGAAAGTTGTTCAAAAAATCTTTTAGCATTATAATTAATTTGTTCTTCAGTCATTACCATTCTCATATCGCTTCTTCCTGAAGGATCTCCTATCATTGTAGTTCCTCCACCTAAAAGTGCAATTGGAATATGACCATAGTTTTGCATTCTTTTCATAACCATAATTTGAATAAAATGTCCAATTGTCAAACTATCTGCTGTCGCATCAAAACCTATGTAAAATTTTACTCTCTCTTTGGATAATAATTCTTTTAACTCATCTTCATAAGTAGCTTGTTCAAAATATCCTCTATCGACAAGCTCTTCAAAAATATTCTTGTATTCCATAAAACCTCCTATAAAAAAAGACCTAAAACTGTGAAAGGACGACTTATCGTGGTACCACCCTTCTTCGCATAGGCCTCATATTGTTTAAGCACAATCACTTTTAAACTCCTGTGTTGTAAGCACAATCAACGCTCAATATTAAATATTAAAATAATTATATAAAAAATAGTTAAAAAAGTCAACTACATTTCAATCTTTTTAACTCTTTCATCATCAAAAATTAAATCTTCCAAATGCTCTCTTTCAAAGTCGAGAGGAACAACAGTGTAAAATTTAACTATTACGAATCTATTTTTCTTTATAATCTCCACATTTTGAATTTCAAGTTTAAATCTTTCCAAACAACTTCTAATTTCTCTGATAGAATTAAAACTATCTTCCAACTCTATCTCAAATGTAATAGTCAAATGGTCTTTATTTAAAAATGTATCTTTATGCATCAAAGTTTGAATGATTACAATTAAAAGAGTTCCAAAAATCGCAACCGCATAAAGTCCCGCTCCCATAGCAAGTCCAATTCCAGCAGTAGCCCAAACTCCTGCAGCAGTTGTCAATCCATTTACGGCATTATTTTTTATAAAAATAAGTCCCGCTCCCAAAAAGCCAATTCCGGAAACAACTTGAGCTGCAACACGTGCTGCATCATAATTTCCTACATCAAAAAAACCATATTTAGAAACTATTACCATAAGTGCTGATGCCAAACAAACTATCGCATGAGTTCTAATACCTGCTTCTTTATTTCTACTCTTTCTTTCAAAACCGATTATTGCCCCCATAGAAGTTGCAAGAACCATCTTTATCAAAAATTCAATATTTTGAAAAATAATATCAATATTCATACAATGCTCCTAATATTTATTTTAAATATAACAAACCGACCTAATAAAACTGATTTTATTCAATTTTTAAGGTCGGTCAAAATCATGTTATAAACTTACCTCGCAATCATATCTTTTGAGATATCAACACTTTTTATATTATCTCTTGTTATTGTTCTTGTTGTAAAACCCCAAACATTGCTATACCAATTTTTCTTTTGCTTATCATAGATAAAATGGAATCCGACTGTTGATTCTGTCGGTGTTATTGATTCCAATTTTGGCGGTTTACTATTTTGAGGATAAGTTGTTTCTTGAACTAATAGATGTCCACCTATATACATTTCATAAGTATCTCCATATTCTCTTATTTCAAAAGAATTAAGGTCAAATTCCATTGAAGGATAACCTCCAATATATTCTCTTCCGTTATTTATCAATGACTCAACTCTTTTTGCTTCAATTTGTAAAGATGGATTTATCATTGTAGTCAATAAACTTGCATCTTTTTTGCCTCTTGACTGAACATCTTCTCTTAATAATTCAATAGTTCTTGAAATTGCAACATCAAGTAATCTTTTATCGCTAAGAGGAGTACTTACATTTACTTTTCTTTCTCCTTGATAAGTAACTCCGTCAGAAATTGTATATCCCCAAGGCATTTTTGTTACAACTTTTAAAATATCACCCTTTTTAATATTTGTTCCTGACAATTTATTAAATTCCTTTACAGTTAATTCTGTATTTTTATCATTTACAAATAAAATACTATTTTCATCTCTTGTTACTATTTTAAATGAACTCTCCTTTGAGTTTGTATCAAGTTTTTCAACTTCATTTGCCAATTTGTAGTCCGCTCCCACTCCATAAGAGACATTTTTAACACCAGACTTTTCATCATAAAAAAGAGAAATTTCCTCTTTTAATTTTACATTATTATCATAATAAAAGATTGTATATTTTCCCGGAAACAGCTCATATTCTTTATCTGAAACGCTCTCTTCTTTTCCGTTTAATAAAATAGAAGTTTCCACCTTATCATTCTTTTCGACTTTCAATTTTATCGGATCTAAACAAATTTTATAATCATCAAAAAGTCCTAAAATTTTTCCGCTTTTTTGAAGCCTAACAGGTCTATCACTCTTATAGTTTTCATCTTTCTTTAGATTTTCAGCATCTTCTTTAAGCCATTTTTTAATTGTAGCTAATTTTGTTTCATCTTCTTCAAACATAGATATAAGATATTCTGCTTGATCTTTATCTAATACTTTCCCATTAAAAACAAAGTTTGAAGTATAAAATCCGATTTTTTTGGATTCAACTCCGGATAGAATACTTGGAAGTTTTACTCCAAGAGAGTGATATGCCTTAAGTCCAAAAAAACTGACTACTGAAATTGCTAAAAGGATAGTACAAGCAAAAATTATCTTCAAAGTTTTTGGAACTTTTGGCATATCATATTTATTTACTTCCTTTTTATCCTTTTCTTCCTTTGTTTTTTGAATTTCTTTTTGCTTCTCAGTTTCTTTGGATTTACCTTCCTTTTGCTCTTCAATTTTCTCCTGCTTTTTAGTTTCCTTTTTTTCAATATTTTCAACTGAACTTTGAGCAATTTTTTCTTCGACAGATGCTTCTTTTTCTTCGTCCTTTACAGTTTCTAAAACTTTTGGATTTTTATCTTTGTTTTTTTCTTTATTCTTAACAGCTTTGCTTCCTCTACGACGTCTTTCATGTAGAGGAACAACATTCCCATAAATAAGTTGAAGTCTTTGTGTTTCTGTTAATATTTCATCTTCTTCACTATCGTCTTCGTTTTTTTCTTTATCTTCTTCGTTATTTTCTTCTTTATTCTCTTTTTCTTTTTCAACCTTTGAATTTATTTTTGCTTTTTCTTCATCAGTTGAAAAAGTATGATCTTCCACTTCCGAATTGATAAGACTTGATTTAAAATCTAAATCATCTACTTTATCAGTTTCTTTTTCTTTAGTGGATTCGAGGACAGTTTCTTCAGAAATTTCTTTTTCGGAATAATCTTCTCTCCATTGAGAATAGTCGGATAAAATAGATTTATCAAATCCACCCTCTGAAAAATTTGAAGAATTTTTTTCAATTTTATTCTTTTTTTTATTTTTCTTAGACACGAAAAAAACCCTCCTTAAATCTTTCTAAGCTTCTAATTCTTTTTCTAGTTCGTCAACTAAACCTTTGAAAACATCTAGAGCTTTATTGATAGAATTTTTATCTTCCATATCTATTCCTGCAGCTCTTAATTGTTCTATCGGTTGATGTCTACATCCGTCTTTTAAGAAATTTCTATAACTCTTTAATGCTTCTTTATCTCCCTTAACAACTCTGCTTGATAAGAAACTTGCAGCACAGAAACTTGTTGCATATTTATATACATAGAAATTAGTGTAGAAATGAGGAATTCTAGCCCATAAGTAACTAGCTAACTCGCTCTTTTCAACATTTTCTCCATAATATTTGTCATTTAATTCGCTCATAATTCTTGTGAAATCATCGGCAGTTAAGGCATTTCCCTCTTCAACTTCTAAATGTGTATTCTTTTCAAATTCAGCAAACATTGTTTGTCTAAATACTGTTCCGATAAACATATTAATGTAATAGTTTAGGATATAAATCTTTTCATTTTTATTCTTAACATTCTTTAACAAATAATCTAATAGAGTTAATTCATTAAAAGTTGATGCAACTTCTGCAACGAAAATCTTATATTGAGCATATAGATAGTCATTGTCAGATTTTGAATAATAACTATGCATTGAATGTCCAAATTCATGAGCTAATGTAAACATACTATCTAAAGTATCTGTATAATTCATTAGGATATATGGATCTGTATCAAAGCTTCCCCATGAATATGCTCCACCAGCTTTTCCTTCTCTTGGATAAACGTCAACCCAACGATCGTCAAAACCTCTATTTAAAACTTCAATATAGTCTTCTCCCAATGGTTTAAGACCTTCAGTTATTAATTCTCTTGCTTTTTCATAAGGATATTTTTGATCAAATTCTTTTTCTAAATTTATAGAAACATCCCACATATATTGTTTATCTTTCTTTAATGCTTTCTTTCTTAATCCATAATATTTATGAAGAGAAGGAAGATATTCTTCAATACTTTCTATCAATGAGTCATAAACTGTTTCAGGTACACAATCTTGGAATAATTCCATATATCTAGCTGAAGGATAGTGTTTAACCTTAGCAAGTGTTGTTAAGTTCTTAATCGCACTGTATAAAGTTGTGGCATAAGTATTTTTAAAGTTTGAAACAGTTTTATACATTTTATCAAACGCTTCTTTTCTTACTTCTTCATTTTCATCTAAAAGAAAAGTATTGAAATTAGCCGGAGTTAATTTTTCTTCACCTTTACTTTCAATATTACCATAATCCATATCGGCATAACTTAACATATAGAATGAATTTTGACCTGTCCTCTCCATTTCACTACAATTTGCAAGAAGTTTTTCTTCACCAGCACTTAAAGTATGAGGTTTAAATCTTAAAATATTTTCAAAATGAATTCTATATTTTTCATTATCTCCTTCTTTGTAAAAGTTTTCCAATTCTTCATCAGATAAACTCATTAAGAAAGGATCAAAAAATGCCATAGCAGAACCTAATCTTGTGCCTAATGAATTTACTTCTAAAGCTAATTTTTGTGCTTCAGGAACTCTACTGTCCTCATCTCTTTTCATATATGAATAAGTATATAATTTTTCTACAAGTCTACTTGCCTTTTCAGATAATTCCATAATATTTTTTAAATTTTTAACAGATTTTTCTTCCCTTGTAAGTTTTTCAACAAATTCATCGCAAAGTTTTATCTCTGCTTTTGCTTCATCCACATTTTTATAAATTTTTTCTAATGACCAATTATATTTTTCCATTATGCCCCTCCAAACAAAAAATTAAAATTATACACATTAATTTTACCATTTTTTTCACTTTTTATCAATATTTTTAAAAACATATTTCTTCATAAGAAAAAAGAATGTTCTTCTATAAACATTCTTTTTTCAGTAAATTTTTATTCTATTGTATATTCAATCCAGCCTTCAGATTTTCTCTTAATTACTTCCCCAATACCGGCTGATACTATTTGAATATTTTTCTGTTCATAGTTCGGTTTTAATCCGTTTAAAGCATTTTTACAGAGTTTAACTTGTAGACTTTCATCTTTAAAAAACTCATCTTCTTCCAAAAAATGTGAAACCACATTTCCTGCACAAACTATTTCAATTTCACAAGTATCACCCATTTCTTCGCAATACCTTCTATAATTTACGATTTTTGCCTTTAATTTATCTATAAGTTTTAATCTTTCAATTCTAAATAGCACTCTATAATTCATAGTATCTCCTAATATCCAAGCTCTATCGCTTTATTTACAAGTTTTTTTACAAGAGGAATCATTTCAGCGGCAATTTTGTTTTCCTCTTCAAAAAATGCTGTACATACAATTGTAGGATTATCTACAGGATAAAAAACTGTAACCCAAGAATGAATTTTATCCTTTGTTTTTTCTGCTGTTCCTGTTTTACCTGCAACTTTCTTTCCTTTCACAAATCCGGCGAAATTTCTATCCCCTGAAGATTTTAAATAATCTTTCATTGTGTCCATTATTTTTTTGTCAGCAACTTTTGATAAAACTTCAGGTGTAACTTTTTCAATTATTTTTCCACTTGGATCTAGAATTTCACTTACAATATGAGGTTTCATCATATTTCCGCCATTAGCAATTGCACTTGTGTACAATGCAACCTGTAATGGAGTAACCAAATCTTTTCCTTGCCCAAACGCCGCAGTTCCAAGTTCCAAAGCCGTAGTTTTATCGTTATACGGAATTGGAGAAATTGCAGTTTTTAACTCAAAAGGAATTTCTTGACCGAACATAAATCTTTTACTTACATCAATCATAGAATCAACTCCAATTTTTTGTACTTGATCTGCAAAATATGTGTTTGAAGATTTTACCAAAGCCTTTCTCAAATCTATATTTCCATTGACTTCCTTTGCATAGTTATTTATTTTATAATGGTCAATAGTTGTTGAACCTTTATCATTGTAATTTAAATCACTTCCACTAAGTTTTTCAAGCAATGCAGTTCCTGTTATAAGTTTATAAACAGATCCGGGTGTGAAAAGTCCGGAAGTACTTCTCGCTAAAAGCGGTGCATTTTCCTCATCTGAAATAATGTTTGCCCAATTAGATTCTATTTTATTTGGATCAAAAGTAGGTCTGTCCGCCATTGCAATTATTGATCCGGTTTGTGGATTCATCAAAATCATCGACCCCTTATGTCCCTCCAAAAGAGAAAGAGCATATTTTTGCAATTCCGTATTTGTAGTCAATTTTACTGAATTACCTTCTTTTTGATCAATTAAAATTTTCTTTAATTCTCCTATAGGAGTTTTATCCTGTTTGTTTAAAAGAGTTGTATTAAATTTTTTCTCAATTCCCGTTTTTCCATATTTTTTGCTGTTATATCCGACTATATGAGCATAGGCTTCCCCATAAGGAAAATATCTGAATTTATCTCCCTTTTCATCAGTTTTAGTTTCAGCTAAAATATTTCCATTAGAATCGAGGATATTTCCTCTCTTTAATTTATTGTCATCAACCCAATTTCTTTTATTATCTTCATCATTTTTAAGTTTATCTGCTTTTGCAACTTGAAAATAAGTCATATATCCAAGAATTAAAATAAATAGTAAACTTATAAATGTTAAAATCCTCTTATATCTTTTAATTTCAACCATATTATCCTCCTATATATTTTCTTCAGAGGCATACTGTAAAATCCCCAAAGCAATGAAACTTGAAAGAATTGAAGAACCTCCATAGCTGACAAAAGGTATTGTGATTCCTGTAAGTGGAATAAGTTTTAAAATTCCTCCGAACATTATCAATGACTGAAAAGCGAAAATTAATGAAAGACAAAAAGCTACATACTTATAGAATTTATTATGTTGTTCCATAGAAGTTTTTATTCCTCTGTATGTTAAGATTAAAAACAACATAACTACTCCCATTCCCATTAAAATTCCCATTTCTTCACAAATACTTGCAAATATATAGTCACTTTCTGCAAACGGAATATAATCCGGTCTTCCAAGTCCAAGACCTTTTCCGAAAAATCCACCACTTGCAATCGCATAAAAACCTTGAATTATTTGATAGCCCATTCCATCTGCATATTTAAAAGGATCTAGCCAGATTTTTACTCTTACCTTAACATGCTTAAACAAAACATATCCCAACACGGCTCCGAAAGAAAGAATCAAAAGATTTACAAATATATATTTTCTATGCGGTTCATACATATACTGTGCAAAGATAAAAACTCCTGAAAACACAAGTACTGTACCTAAGTCTTTTTGTAAAAATAGAAATCCTAAAAATGTGTAGAAAAAGAAATGTAAACTATATTTTTTAAAAATATCTTTTTCAAACTTTTCTCTATTTTTATAATAAGCTGCAATGAGGAAAACAAAAGCAATCTTTATAAGCTCAGATGGTTGGAAAGCAAAATTTTTCCCCAATCTTATCCAGTTTTTTGCCCCATTAATTCTACTGCCCAATAGGAATGTTGCAATAAATAAAAGATACGAAATTCCAGCATAAAAATAGTACATTTTGCTCCAGATTCTTATATATTTTAAAATTAAATATATAACCCAAAAGGCTACAATGCCGATACAAAACCAAATAATTTGTCTATATGCCAATTTATTATTCAGCCTGTAAATTTCTAAAATTCCAATAGAAAAAAGCATATTCGCAATAAGCATTATATAATAATCGCCCCTAGTAAACTTTTGTACCAATTTCCCAGAAATATATACAAAACCAATCAAGGCAATCATAAAATACAACTTAGTTTTGTCAAAATTCGCAAAATCCCTAGCCATAATTAAAAATAATCCTAAAATTTGAAAGAATAACAAAAGTCCTTGTATACTCTTTGTACTGACATGGGAATTTACAGTTAAAGTTCTAAATCTTGACATTAATTTTTTACTAATCATCATCAACTTCCTCATTTACAAATAAGAACTCAATTCTACCAACATCTATTAAATCCTTATCTTTAAGTTCAATAGCCTCTGTAATTGGTTCTCCATTAAGTAAAGTCCCATTTGCAGAGCCTAAATCTTCAATATAATAAATTCCGTCTTCTTTAATAATTCTCATATGTTTCTTAGAAATAAATTTATCATTTATTACAATATCATTAGAATCACCACGACCTAAAGTTGTCTCATTATTTATATAATAATGTTCATGAACTTTAAAAGGAAGACTTTCCTTTCTGTTTATAAGTTTTAGATAGGTATTAGAAACCTCACTCATTTCGCTAGTTGTGCTAATATCAAAATATATCATTTTAATTATATTATAAATAAAATAATAAATAATAATAACAAAAATATATTTAAAAATAATTGCCATTAAATCATACAACTTTAAATTTCCAAAGGTTTCAACTGAAAAAATACCCTCTAAAATATCAAAAATTTTATCCATATATCCTCCGTTTTTATGTTAAAATCCTAATTTATTAACTTTTATTTTACCATAAATACAAAAAGTAGTCAAAAATTTGATAAAAAGTATTCTCAAGTTTAAATTACAAGTTCCAATCCATTTTTATTAAGTCTATAAACTTTATCACAAACCTCATTAATATATTTTTTATCGTGAGAAACTGAGATTATCGCTCCTTTATATGATTTTAATAATTTTCTGATTTCAACTGACGAAAAAGGAGATAAATTTCTTGTAGGCTCATCTAAAATCAAAACTTCAGGATTTTCTAAAATCATTTTTAAAAAGTAAATTTTCGCCTTTTGTCCTCCGGAAAGTGATTTTAAATTGTGAAACATCTCATCTGCAGTAAACTTCATTGACCCTAAAAATGTTCTGATTTTTGTAGTCTCTTCCTTTTCGTAAGTCTTACTCAAATAATCTATAATACTCATATCAACATTCATCTTATCGTCATAATTTTGAGGCATATAGGCAATCTTTACATTTTTCTTTACATTTTCCAAAATTATCTTTAAAAGAGTTGTCTTTCCTATTCCATTTTCTCCGATTATACAGATTTTATCAGTACCAAATACCTTTAATTCCAAATTTTCACTCAAAATTTTAGAACCGATGACAAGTTTTTCCAAATTCAAATCTAAAATTTCCTTTTTTGTTGAATAATTTACATTTTCATCAAATTTTACAAAAATAGATTCTTCATAATCGGGAAAATCAAGTAAATTCTCCTTTTCTTTTTCAAGTTTTCTACCGATAGATTTTACAGTATGCATTTTTATTTTCAGCTCTGTCCCCCAAAAATCATTTTTTGTACTTCTGATTTCATGTTGCACTCTTTCATATATTTTCTGATATTTTCTTTGTTTCTTATCAAATTCTTCTCTTTGTTTTTTTGCAATTCTCTCCTGTCTTTCAATAGCATTTCCTCTATTCTCAACATAATTTTCATAATCCAACTTTTCAATCGAAATCTTCGGTTTTTGTTTTCTCATAAGTTGTTCAATATGAATAATTACATTTGCACAATTTTCAATTAAATCCTCATCATGAGAAATAAATATTATTGGAATATCAATGTTTTTTATGAAATTCTTAAGCCATTCAATAGAATTTATATCCAAATCATTACTAGGCTCGTCCAATAAAAGACAAGTCGGCTCTTTCATAAGTTCACAAAGTAAAATAAATTTAATTCTTTCTCCACCTGATAATTCACTTATCTTTTGTTTTTCATTTATTAAATTTTCATCAAAATTTAACTCCTTTAACAATTTATAAAATAAATTGTAGTCAAAAAATTCCTCTTTAATTTTATTTTCAAGATATTCTTTCGTTGAAAAATCTAAAATATTTGTTTCCAAAATCTGTGGTAAATATCCTATAACTTCATTTTTCTTATTTATCTCTCCACTTATTTCAGCATATTCTTTTAAACCCTCATCATCAACTATAGCCTTTAAAATGCTGGATTTTCCATTTCCCTCTTCTCCAATTATACAAACTTTCATTTTGTTTTCTAAAGAAAAACTAAAATTTTCAATTACAGTTCTTAAATCTTTAACTAAATGTATCGTTAAATTTTTTATACTAAGCATATACCCTCCTAAATTAAGCCACAAAAAAATGGCAATTCACTTATTGCCATTTCAACATTCATTTTGCAACTCAAAGAGGAGTTCTAAAAAGAACACAAAAAGGAATGCATAACTAAAATGGCAACAAAAAACTAAGCTCTAAAAAGCTATTAAATTTCTGTTTCATAATAGTTATCTAATTAACATTCCTTCCTCCTGAATTTTTTATTAATTTTTGATATATCTCTACATCATTTAAATTTTAACACAAATAAATTAAAGTGTCAAATTTTAATTAAAGTAAATAAGTATTCCTGCTACTATAATCACTAAAAGTATTCCCAAAAGAATATTTTTTCTTTTTATTCTTTTATCTTCGTATTCATCTGCAGATTCTTCAAAATCTTTAAGTATATCTTTAGGAATTGAAACCCTATTTACTTCTTTTTTTTCTCCATCTTTATAAGTATAGTAAAGTTGTTCTCCATCAATCATTTTATAGGAATAGTTTCCAATACTATAACCACTTTCAAAATTAGATGAATTAGAATTTGATGCAGAAATAATACTTTTTTCTGTAAACATCTCCGGCTCTAAAGTATCAACCATAGCTTTTGCCTTTTCTAAATCAAACTTATATTTGTCTTTTACATATTTTACAGCTTCTATTTTTCTATTTTCTCTTATCAGTGCATATAAATCATTATCATATATCCTTGATATTATTGAATTTTTAAACATATCGGAAAAATCAGTTTTTGATAAACCACGGTTTTTACCTTCAAAAAATTCCAATGTTTTTGTCATCTTATCAATTGTTTCTTTTGCACTTTTAAAATCCATATCATATTTATTTCTGATATATTTTATGGCATCATCTTTTCTTTTTTGTTTTAATAAATCATATAATTCTTCGTCCATTACTCACTCCAATATAATGTGTAAATCTTTAAATTCTGAAAAATATTCAATATTTTTATAGACAAAAAATTTTAACTAACCCCAATAGTCAAAAATTCAATTTCTTTAAAATGTCAAATTTTAATTAAAGTAGAAATAAATTCCAACTATTAATGCTACTAGCAAAATTCCCCAAAAGATATTTTTTTTCCTATATTCTTTATCTTCATATTCATCTACAGTTTTTTCTGCAGATTTTTCAAACCATTTCAATATTTCACTAGGAATTGCAGTACTACTGACTTCTCTTTTTTCTCCATCTTTATATGCAAAGAAATGTTGTTTTCCATCAATCATTTCATAGGAATAACTTTCGTTACTATAACCACTTCCATATTTAGAAAAATCAGTTTTTGATGCAGAAACAATATTTTTTTCTGTAAATGCCATTAGATTATTTATATCTAAACTATCAACTATTTTCTTAGATGTTTTTAAATCAAAATTATATTTTTCTCTTACATATTTTACAGCCTCAATTTTTCTATTTTCTTTTATCAAAGCATATAAATTGTCATCAGATATTTCAGAAGTATCTAAATTTTTATTGTCAGAAAAATCTTCTTCAAATAAGCCAAGATTTTTTCCTTCAAAATATTCCACTTTTTCAGTTAAATTATCAACTGTTTCTTTTGCTCTTTTAAAATCCATATCATATTTATTTCTAATATACTTTACGGCTTCTATTTTTCTTTTTTGTTTTAATAAATCATATAATTCTTCGTCCATTATTCACTCCAATGTAATCTATGCAAATTTCCAAACTTTTCAAGTTCTGAAAAATCTTGTTGTCTTAATGCTTCATATAATACTATTGATACCGAATTTGAAAGATTAAGAGAACGAATTTCTCCCCACATCGGTATTCTTACACAATGTTCCTCGTTTTTAACTAAAATTTCTTCCGGTATTCCTTTACTCTCTTTTCCGAACATTATGTAATCATTTGGAGAATACTCTACCTTATCGTAGGTTCTTTTTGCCTTTGTAGTTGAAAAATAGATATTTGCATTCGGATTTTTTTCGTAAAAATCTTCAATATTTTCATAGACAAAAAGTTTTAACTTATCCCAATAATCAAGACCCGATCTCTTCACCATTTTATCATCAAGTGAAAAGCCCAATGGCTTTATCAAATGTAATTTAGTGTCGGTTGCGACACAAGTTCTTCCAATAGCTCCAGTATTGAAAGGAATTTCCGGTTCCAATAAAACTATATTAAACAAAATCTCTCTCCTTTAATTTTCTCTATCTATAAACATAATAAATACACAAACAATAAGCGAAACAGCACTTAGCAGAATTGTTTTTAGTCCTAAAATATTGCTAAATTTACTACCTATAATTGCTCCAATAATAAAACATAATATGACCGCAAAATACATCAAGCTATATTCTAAAAACTTCTTATTTTTTGTATAAAAATACTCTGCTAAATTATGAGTCCCACCTCTTAAATTTCCAATACACATTGTTGTAGAAAAATCTATGCCACAAAGTTTTTTAAAACTTTGAACTTGTATTCCACAGGCAAAAGATGTCATTGCATTTGCAAGTGCATTCATATTTTCAGGAATAAATGCCACACAAATAAGCAAAAGTATTTCAAATATAACAGCATTTTGTCGCCAATGTAATTTAAAATTACCTTTTTTTCTAAATAAATCCGATAAAAAAATCCCAAAAGTAAAAAAAGATATTGGAAAAGCATATTTTAAACACATTTCCCAATTTCCTTGAGAAGCATGAACTCCTAATAACAACATATTTCCAGTTTGTGCATTCGCAAAAACTTCTCCTCTTAAAAGATATGAATATGCATCCATAAGCCCCCCGCTTAATGCTAAAAAAATTGCAACTTCAACGGATTCGGACATTTGCATTGCCTTTTTCATATACAAAACTCCTTTTAAAACATTCCCAAAATAGTATATACCAAAAAAAAACTTTTTACAAGTTTTATATTTTGATACATTTAATAAACTTTTTACACAAAAAAAGAATGGCTGATAAAATCAACCATTCTATAAAAAAATTTCATCAAGCTAAAAGTGTCAGGAATTTTGCAACTCCAATTCCGAAAAACGTTCCGGTAATAACTCCGATTAATGCCATTAATACAGCTATCGGCACCAATGATTGTGAATATGCCGCAGCAAGTACAGGTGAAGAAGCTACTCCGCCTATGTTTGAAAGAGAAGCTATACCACAAGTGAATAAATCAAGTTTGAATACTTTTCCGATTATAGCCATTAAAACTCCATGAATTATAAGAATTACAAAACCTGCTAAAATATATGCCGGAGCTTGAGTAAGTTCCATAAAGTTTGCATTTGATGCGATTAAGCCTATTAGCATATATAATAGTACATTTGAAACTTCAGGAGATCCCGGAATTCTTGCAAGTGGTGTCATTGCAAAAATAACTCCTAAAATTGTAGTTATGATTATTGTCCAACCTGTTGCTCCCATAAATGCAAGTGCAGGAACTTTTACCAATTCATTTCCCATTATTCCTGTAACCGCTGTAACTCCAAGTGAAACACTCAATAAGAAAAATATATCTTGGAAAGTTATCTCTTTACTTATTGTTGAAAATTTTGCAGTTAAATGTTCATTTATATTATCAATTTTTGATGTGTCAGCCTTTGTCCACTTGTTAAACTTGTTTGCAAATGGAACTAAGAATAATAAGAACATTATCCATATTGAATAGTCTATTGAGTCAATCAATAGTGTATAACCCATTCCTGAGCCTTCAAGTCCTACTGCTTGTTGTACCGCAACCATATTTTGTGTTCCTCCAACCCAACTTCCTGCTAGTGCTCCAAAAGTCAAAGGCGCATTGGATGCAAGACTTCCTTTGAAGATAAGAAATGCCACAACAAAACCAATCATTATAGTAAATGTTGCAGTAAAGAATGAAATTATCATTCTAGGACCTAATTTTGCTATATCTCTAAGGTCAGCCCTTAATAGCATTAAAAATATCATTGACGGCAATATTGCATCTTTTAAAACACTTCTGGCTTTAGATACACTTTCCACATTCATATCCCATACGCCCAATGTAGATAAAATCATAGCGCCGAAATAAATTATAACCAACGCAGGAATATATTTAAAAAATATTCCATTTTTAAACTTCTTTTCCAAGTAAATAACTATACCTGAAACAAAAAATAACAGAGCAATAAATTGAAATCCATCTGTAATCATAAAAAACCCTCCTAAAATATATTTTCAATAAGAAAAAACAAAAAATATTTTTGATAGTTATTTCTTATTTATTTTATTTTACCATTATAGGCAATCGTTGTCAATACATTTGATAGTAAATATCTATATTTATATTATTATATGATAATTCAACTCTTTTATAATACTTTATATCAAATAAAATTCAGAAAACCTTGTTGTTTAACAACAAAAAAATGATTAGACCTTAATCTAACCATTAAAAAACTATTTACTTAAACATAGTATAATTGATGTTTCATAATCTCCATTAGGATATTCAAATAGATTTATTAAATCTTTAAATCCTAGTTTATGATAAAAATTAATTATTTTATCATTATTAAATTTCTTAGTGGATAATAAAATTTTATCTCCTTCAAAATTCTCAATTAGACATTTCATCAATTTTTTCCCATATCCTTTACCTTGATATTTTTCAATAACTGCCAATTCATTAAGTTCAAAAGTGCCTTTATACCAATCAATTCCACTTGGTAACTGTGAATCCACTTGCATTGCCCACCAATTTTCTTTAAAAAAATCAAAGCCATATACAAAACCGATTAACTTTTCATTTTCAAAAGCTCCAACAATTTTTATATTATTTTTTAAACTACCGTCAATTCTAGTAATTAAAAAATTAGCAGAAAAATCATCAGTTTTAAAAACTTCTTTGTATATATCGGAAATTTCTCTTTTATATTTTTCAATTTCTTCTAAAGTTAATAATTTAATCATAAGACCCCCTAACAATTCTAAAAGTATTCTTTATTTTTTAATTATTTTGGCAAATTTTTTGTAATGCGTTAAATGTATCAAATAATTTATTTTCACTTACGAGTACATTTATAACATCTCCATTTATTATTGTAGTTTCCCCATTTGGTATTATTTCTTCGACTCCTCTGTCAATATTTATAATTAACATTCCCTTTGGAAATTCTACTTCTTTTATTTTCTTATTTTCTATCTCACTTCCAATCTCAACAACTATACTCATAGTCATTTTTTCTCCATCTTTTGAAGTAGCAATATGTTCTCTTTCCATTAATCTTTCTAAAAGATATTCGTAAATAGGTAGTGATTTTAAATAATTCGGTATGGAATAAGTTATAAGACAAACTATTGAAAGAGGCAATAAATAGGAAAGATTACCAGTCATTTCAAAGATTAAAATTATTGAAGTAAGTGGTGCTCTAACTATTGCAGTCAAATATCCTGCCATTCCAAGAATAATAAAACTATTTATATAAATCGGGTCTATAATTTTCCCAAAAATTGTTCCAACAGTTGCTCCTAAAACTAATATCGGAAAGAAAATTCCACCAGGAACTCCTGAACTGAAACAAATTATTGAAAATAATAATTTTACTATAAAAAGTAAAATTAACATATAAATTGGAAAATCAACAGTTTGTAACTCTTTCATCAAAAAGCCGCCACCACCTAATAAATTAGGTGTAAATATTAAAATTACTATAGGTAGTAAAAAATATGGAATCAATTTAAATTCTTTTTTTAGGTTTAATCCATCTTGAATTTTCATAAAAAATTCCATTAAAAATATATAGAGAACTCCTAAAACGGATAATACAACTGCAAATAAAATCAAAGTCCAATAATTTACCAACGGTAATTTTTCAGCCATACTAAAATTAAAAACCGTTTCTGTTCCATACAATATTTTTGAAACCAAATCAGCAGTTATTGTAGCTGCCATACAAACTACCAAAAGTTTTTTACTAATGTGGCGATGTACTTCTTCAACTGCAAATAAAATTCCTGCAACAGGAGCATTAAATGCGGCAGCAAGTCCGGCACTTGCTCCACAAGTTATCAAAAACTTTTCAACAGTTTTATTTTTCTTTAGTTTTCTTGAAACTAATTTTCCACTCATTGCTCCAATTTGAATTGATGGACCTTCACGACCAACTGAAAAACCTGCCAAAGCAGTTAAAGCTCCCCCGAAAATTTTTGCTAATAATACTTTCACAGGATTAGGATTAATATATCCCTTTATTTCCGCTTCAACTTGTGGTATTCCGGAACCTCCACAAAATCTTGACATTTTCTTAATCTTTGTAACTAAAAAAGAAATAAATATAAGTGCAATAAAAATAATCGGATAAATGTAAAAATGACTTCTACTTATATTTACGATTCCTCCTATAATTCCTTCTATCCCATGAATAATATAACGATAGAAACTTGAAAGTCCTCCTGCAGCTATCCCAACCAAAATTCCATAAAAAAGTAATTTCAAATCTTCTTTTCTATGATTATTACTAACATTTTCTAAACTTTTCATAAAAACTCCTAAAAATAAATATCTTACAATTATTTTATCACAAAAATAACAATAAAAAAAGTTTTGACAACAATCAAAACTTTATCTAAATATTTCTTCTAACTCACTATTAGTAATTTCTCGATACTCTCCAAATTTAAGACTATCGTCTAAATTCAAATTTCCAATGCACACTCTTTTTAGTTCGACAACTTCATTTTCCACATATTCCAACATTCTTTTTACTTGATGAAATTTTCCTTCGGAAATTGTAAGGTTAATTTCTTTTTCTGAAATTTTTTCAACCTTTGCATTTTCTGTTGTAAAACCTTCTTTTTCAAAGTAAATTCCATTTTCAAGTTTTTCGATTTGTTCACTTATAATTTCATCTCTTAAAGTTACAAAATATTTTTTATTTACTTTTTTCTTTGGATTTGTTACATTGTAGGAAAATTTGCCGTCATTTGTTAAAATCAAAAATCCTGTCGTATCTATGTCAAGTCGTCCAACTGGAAATAATTCCATATTGGAGTATGGAAATTCAAGCAAGTCTAAAACAGTAGGAAGTTTTGTATCAAAGGTTGCACTGATAAAGTCCTTTGGCTTATTCAACATCAAATAAGTAAATTCCTTATAAATTACAATTTCATCATCAAACAAAATTTCATCTTTTTCAATGTCAACCTGTGTATTTGAATTCTTCTCAAACTTTCCATTCAGCTTAACTCGACAAGTTTTCAAATATTTCTTTATCTCACTTCTTGAACCAATTCCCATATGACAAAGAAATCTATCAATTCTAATCTTCATTTTATCTTGAAATTAGCTTATTGCTATCAATAATATTTTTATATTTTAATGAATATTTTTCAAAAAGACCATTTACAAAAGCCTCTCTGAGTTCGTGATATACAGAAGCTTCCATATCAAATTCATTAAAATATTGTTTGTGAATATCATTATATAGTACGAATTCCAATTCGTTTTCTTCTTCTCTAATTACAGAAATTGAAACATCACAAGGTAGTCCGTCAAGTAAAATGTCCATTAGTAATTCATAAGCATCTTGTAGGGATGAAATTTCATATTTTGGAAAAGTCGTTCCATATTCAAAAGCAACTTTTTTAATATCTTCAAGCGAAATTCCTTTGTCTAAAAGTTTTTTTATAACATAGGCAAATCTTATTTCAACATTTGAAACTGCTGTATGTAACCATCTATGAATATTACTTTGATCGATTACTTCTTCTAAGTCTTCTGAAATCAATGCAGGAAATAGACTTTCTGCTTCGTCTCTTTCTTCTTTATTTAAAAATTTTTCTTCTACTGCAAAAGTCAATTTTTGTGCAATTAAAATCTTATCATACATCCAAAAATGTATCGGTGCTAAAAACGCGCTCATTATTTTCTTCTCCTTCTCAAATCTTTGTTTATAGACAATAACAACACTGCTAAAACTATCAATCCACAACCTATAATTTTAAAAATTGTCATAGATTCATTAAGGAAGAATATACCCAAAATTACACTTGTTATCGGTTCAAATGTACACAAAATTGAAGCTGTTGTGGCTCCACAATACTTAACTCCAAGTTGCAAAAATGCATTTCCAAAAATTGAAGTTAAAAATGAAATTAAAATTGTAAGTCCCCAAGCCATTGGCGTAAGTGCAAAAGTAAGTTGTCCACTAACTTTACCAAGCACAAAAAGTCCTACGATATTAAATAAACTTATGTAGAGAGTACATTTGAACGGGTCCATATGTTTAAAACCGCTTTTATCCAAATATACTAAAAATAAACTATAAGTTATGCCTGATAACGCAGCTAAAAATATCCCTAAAGCACTTCCTCCGGTAACTTCATCGACTAACAGTACAATTCCTATCATTGAAAAAATAAGTGCAGATAATTTTTTTAAAGTAATTTTTTCTTTAAAAAATAAGATGCAAATAAAATAAACAACACAAGGATAGATGAAATGTATAGTAGTTGCCATTCCAACAGAAATGTAATTATATGATGCATAAAGTGCTGTTGTGGTAATTCCTATACCTAAAAAAGAAAGTACAATAAAATGGAAAAATTCTCTTTTAGTAATCTTCATAGGAGTGTGATTTTTTCTCATTCCTGCATATAAAAACGGTAGTCCCAATAACGCTCTTAAAAATGTAAGAGTAATGGCATTGTTCCCTCCGTCATATGTAAGTTTTGCAAGAATTGGCGTAAAGCCGAAAACAAATGCAGAAATAATTGTAAAGATAATACCCTTAATAAAATTCATAACTACCTCCTAACTTTATATTTTCTTAAAAAAATATTTCAGATACAACTTCGTCGTTTCGACCCCATTTTATCATCAATTCAGTATAATTATCGTCTAAATATAAATCAAATATCTTATCTATGCTATAACTCTTTCCATCAGCATTTTTAAACTCATCAATTCCCATCCAAAAGAGTTTTCCTTCAACATTGTTTTCAATTAATTCTCCAGAAAAATCTTCTGTATAATATAAAAATTCCAATTCTCTTTTGTCATTAATTTCATCAATCCAGCTGACAGTTCCTTTTAATTTTAAATTTTCTACAGTTAATCCGGTTTCTTCAAAAACTTCTCTAACGCAAGAATCATATAAGACTTCCCCTTTTTCAACATGTCCTCCAACAAAGGTAAGTCCCTCCCAGCCATATTTTTTTACTTTATCCAAAATTAAAATTTTATCATTATCTCTATCATAAATCATACACATATTTTGTAAAATAGTTTCCATAAATCCTCCAATAAAATTATGGTAAATAATCATCACGATACTATTATATCATTTAATACATTGAACATACAATACACAACTTTATCGAGATAGTAAAAAGTTGAAAATTATTAAACTATTAATAATATATCAAAAGTTAAGAACAGATCTACTTCTTAAGATAACATATAAGTAGCTTTTCTTTACAAAAAAATCCGACCTTAAAGTCGGATTTTTATCATATCTAAAAACCTTCTATGGTAAAATTGTTTCAACCACTTCAAATACTGTTTTGAAAAATCTTCCAATTCTTCTAACAAATCCCACCTTTGAATAGTCTTCTTTAGCTACCAAGTCAACAGTCGCAATCACTTCTTTAGAATTCTTGATTTTTATTTCTCCAACCTTATCCCCTTTTTTCAATGGCAATTTAACATCATCTACAGTTACTTCAGTTTCGTAATTTATGCCTTTCATTGAAGCTCTTTCAAGATTTTCTTTAGGAACTAATTCAATAAAACCTTGACTTGCTGATTTTGTTTCAACTTTTTTTACAAATTTTTCGGAATCTACAATTTTTCTGGTTTCTATATTTTGTTTTGCATAATTGAGCATATCTTTCATATATTGAGCTCTGTCAGCTTTAGTTTTTGCACCCATCAAAACGGAAATTACTCTAAATTCAGTTTCACCTTTTTTTATTTTCATAGTAGAAACTAAACAGTATCCAGCTTCGTCAGTATGTCCTGTCTTTAAACCGTCAACTCCTTCAACTTGTCCAACTAGAGGAATCGTGCTCTCTTTTTTGAAGTTTCTTGAAGGTTGTTCTAAAACTGTAGTCTTTGCATATTCTAAAACTTCAGGATATTTTTCAATTATTGCCTTTGAAAGAGTAAATATATCTCTTGTTGACATTTTATTATCCTGACCGTTTTTAGTAAGTCCTGAGGCATTTGTAAAAGTTGCATTTTGAAGTCCAAGCTCCTTTGCTTTTTCATTCATCATCGTTACAAATTTACTTTCACTTTCAGCAACAACCTCTGCAAGTGCAACTGCCGAATCATTTCCGGAAACGACCATAAGTCCATCAAGCAAATCTTTAATGCTAATTTGTTCTCCTGCCTTCAAATTTAAACTTGAACCTTCTTCTCTGCTTGCATTTATAGATATTTTAACTTTATCTTCCATTTTAAGCTTACCTTCAGCTATTTTTTCTTTAACTAAATAATAAGTCATAAGTTTTGAAATACTTGCTATTGATAAAGGTTCATCTATATTTTCTGCAACAAACAAAGCTCCTGATTTTGCATCTCCGATTAAAGATGCAGTAGTTTTCTTTTCAATTCCAAATATTGCATAAGACTTTGCAGTTCCGAGAAAACAAATCGAAAAAATTAATGCTAAACTAAGTAATGTTCTCTTAAATTTCATAATACTCCCCTATTTTCTTATCTCATCCAAACCCATATATTTTCTTAAAACATACGGAATTTCTATACTTCCATCTTCTCTTTGATAGTTTTCCAAAACTGCTGCAAAAGTTCTTCCAACAGCTAATCCAGAACCATTCAAAGTATGAACAAATTTAACTTTGCCATCTGTATCTCTATACCTAATATTTGCGCGTCTAGCTTGGAAATCTTCAAAGTTTGAGCAAGAAGAAATTTCTACATATCTTCCATAACTTGGCATCCAAACTTCTATATCATAAGTCTTTGCACTTGTAAAACCAATATCTCCAGTACATAAACAAACTACTCTGTATGGAATTTCTAAGAGTTTTAAAATTTCCTCAGCATCATTTGTAAGTTTTTCCAATTCATCATAACTATTTTCAGGATTTACAAATTTAACCATTTCAACTTTATCAAATTGATGATTTCTGATTAAACCTCTTGTATCTCTACCTGCGGAGCCCGCTTCTTGTCTAAAACAATAAGTAAAAGCTGTATAATAAGTTGGAAGTTTTTCAAATTCTAAAATTTCATTTGCTAAAAGATTAGTAACAGGAACTTCAGCAGTTGGTGCTAAAAATAAATCCTTTGAAGGAACATAAAACATATCATCTTCAAACTTAGGTAGTTGTCCTGTTCCATACATTGAATTTCTGTTAATCAAAACAGGAACTCCAACTTCTTCATAGCCTTGTCCACTATGTAAATCAAGCATAAAGTTTATTAATGCTCTTTCAAGTTTTGCACCTAATCCCTTAAAAACTGAAAATCTTGATCCAGATATTTTAACTGCTCTTTCAAAATCTAAAATATCTAAATCTACACCTAAATCCCAATGAGCTTTAACTTCAAAATCAAATTTTTTAGGTTCTAAAAATTTTCTGATTTCAACATTATCTTCATCACTTTTTCCAATTGGAATATCTTTATTTGGTGTATTTGGAATACTTAGAAGTTCTTTTCTGATTTCTTCGTCCAAGTCTTTAACTTTAACGTCAAGTTCTTTTATTTCATCTGAAAGTGCTTTCATTTCCTTAAAAAGATCTGAAACATCTACTCCATCTTTTTTTAATTTTGGAACTTGTTTTGAAACTTCATTTTGTCTCGCTTTTTTATTTTCAACTTCAAAAATTATTTCTCTTCTCTTTTCATCAAGCTCCAGAACTTTATCAATATTATAATTTCCAAATCTTGAATTTAAACTTTCGATAACTTCTTCTTTGTTAGTTCTAATTCTCTTTATATCTAGCATAATTAAACCTCTTTCTTTTCAAACTCTTCTGCCGGATTTTTTAAGGAATATCCTTTTTTTGTCAGTCTCGCTTCTATATATTCCTTTAATGTTGTATATATGACAACAAAAACCGGTACGGAAAGTAAAAATCCTATAATTCCAAATAAACTACCTCCCAGTACAAGTGCAAAAATAACCCAAAATGAACTTATTCCTAAACTCTTTCCTGAAACTCTAGGAGATATTACATTTGCATCTATCATCGAAACAATCACTACGATTATCATAAACCATAAAACTGTATTAAAAGTTGAAGTGAAAAGCAATACTATTGCTATCGGTACAGCTCCAAGGTAACAACCAAACCATGGAATTAAGTTTGTAAAACCGAGTATAAATGCAAACAAAAGTGCATAATCAATCTTCATAAATAACAAAATTATATAAAAAGTTATTCCGACAATTATTGCCCCAATTCCTTTAGCTAAAAGATATGATTTTAAAGTATAGTCAAATCTCTTTACAATTTTAAAAGTAATTCTATTTGCTTTTTCAGGAAAAACAGCTATCATAAATTTTTTTAAAATTCTTGAAAAATTTTCTTTATCATACAACAAATATCCTGATATTATTATAGCTAAAATTATATTTAAAAACAAGGATACTACTCTAGTTGCAAAGGTAGCAACCCAAGGAATCATATCTGTTAAGAATGTTGTTGAAAAAGTTGCAAATTCAGTTAATTTACCATTGATAAAAGATCTAATTTCAGAGCTTAACTCAACGTTTTGCAACATATATTTTGCTTTTTCCACTCCCATATCTATAAATATCGGAGTCCTATCTACAAACATCTTTATATTTGAATAAAATTGTGGAATAATATATTTTAAAAGTAAAATTATAAATGTAAAAAATATAAAATAAGTTATAATTATTGCCGACATTCTAATATATTTATATTTTACCTTTTTAAAAAACTTAAATCTTAAAAAACAATTTTCAAAAAATTTTACAAAAAAGTTTAAAATATAAGCTATTGCCCCGCCTACTATAAAGGGCATCAAAACATATCTTATATTCGCAGTATATGAAATTATGGATTTCATATTGGAAAATATAAAATAACAAAGTATTGAAATAGTAAATATCAAGACACCCGTTATAACATTTACTGTATTCTTTTGTTCCCAATTAAATTTCATAACTACCCCCTATAATTTTATATTTTTACCAATTTTTTTTCTCAAGTCAAAAGGTGGAAAAACAAAAAACTTAAAATTTCCTCTTATTCTACTCGCAACTCTTGAGTCATAACATTCAGCTAAATCATATTCTGAAAGATTTGAAGTTATAATTGTATTTAAACCTCTTTCAATCCTATAATCCAAAAGCGAGCTTAAAAAGCTATTATTGTTCTTACTCAAAATTTCGTTCCCAAGATCATCAATAACCAGAAAATCGACATTTCTTATAAAATCAATTCTATCCTGTAATTCTTTTTTATCTCTATAAAAACTGTAACTATAGTTTGACATAAGTTCAAAAAATTCTGTTGCAGTTATAAAACAAGCACGCTTTCCCTTATCTAACATATAATTTACCATTGCTGATGCAAAATAAGTTTTTCCAGCTCCACTCTTTCCATAAAAGAATATTCCATAATCCTTAATTTTAAAGTTATCACAATATTCTTTTGAAAAAGATATAAGTTTTTCTATATATTCTCTGGAATTTACAAGTCTATTTGCATGTTCGAAGTTTCCGTCAAAAAGAGAAAATTCAAAATTAGCAAAATTTTGTTCTCTTTTCTTATTTGAAAAGCCACTTTCCAAAACTCTATCCTCAACTAAATCGCTCATTATACAACTACAAACAGAATCATTAAAGTATCCTGTATCTTTGCATTTTTCACAGACATAAATTTTATTCAAATAGTCTTTCGAAAATCCATTTTTTACAAGTAACTCATCAATGCTTTTTTCTAATTTTTTAAATTCCTTTCTCTCTTCTGAACAATCAAAGTTTAAAAGTGTGGACTTCATAATTTTTGTGGCTAAATTATTTCTCTTCGATATTAAATTTTCAATATTTTCAATGGAGGAATAAACTTTATTTTTTCTTTCCTCTTTGATTTTTTCCCTTAATAATGGTCTCTTATTAAGACTTTTTAAAACTAATTCATCTAAATTCATAATTAATACCTATCGAGTAATTCTGATGTTGCCGAATTATTATCGTTTTTAATTTTTTCTCTTTTTTCTTCTTCTGTTAAAATATGTTCTTTTTCAATATATTTTTTAGTCTTTTTACTATATCTTTTAATTTTATTTTTGTCTTTATTTTCAAGAAAATTTTTCAAATCTTCAACTGTTGAAATATTATTATCTCTCTTCCAAGCTCTTAAAATTCCGATAATATAATCTACCGACATACTTTTCCCAATGCTTTTGGCATACTCATAAGCCTTATAAACCAAATCCATACCATGCCCGGTTTCTTCAATATGTGAAATAATTTTAGTTATCTCATAAGGCTTTAAACTTAAACCGGTAATTTCTTCAATTTTTTCAAAATACTCTCTATTGTCAATCATCGGTTTTTCTTTTTCTTCTTCTACATTATCGTCATAGATGCCACCGGCATATAGTGCAAAATTGTTTACAAATTCTATTTTTTCTACACATCCATCTTCGTTCAAAGAATAGTCCAATAATTGATTATTTTTCCAATATTTTAGAGCATTCATAACCTGAACTTCAGAAAATTTAAGCTCTTCTGCTATGAATTTTATCGACAATTCACTTTTATAAGATCCAAAAAGTCTTTTATATAAAAATAAATATACTTTTAAGGAAATTTCATCAACTATCGATAAGTAGTTATCCAAAAACATATTTTCAATAGGAGTTACTCCGGGTTGAATTATTGACTTTTTAAAACTTATTTCCACTCCTATCCCACCTTTCTAAAAATTTTAATCTATCTAATTTCATCGTGAAAATTTTGGAATAAATTATATCGTTTTTTTCTTCAAAATATTCCTTCGCTTCTTCATACCTCTTTAATTTTTGCATTTTTTGAATTTCAAAATCTCCAAGAAATTCGCTTATTTTTTCAAAGCCGATTTTTTCATATAGATGTATCGCTCTTTGATTAAAAGCATTTACATTTAGCCAAATTGAATACTTGTCAAAATTTTCAAAATAATATTCTAAAAACAGTCTAAGCGATTTAAAACCGTATCCTTTTGAACAAAACTTTTCATCTAAACATAAAGACAGTTCAAAATTACTGTTTAAAAAACTTATCCTACTGATAGAAATATATCCTATTAAAATATCCTTAAAAAAAATCGCAAAATAATTATTCTTTTTTGACTTTATTCTCTTTTCCCAATTTTTAATCTCCGATTCAGTCAAAAAACAAAGATTATAATCAGTTAGTAATATATCATCATAAGGGGAAAAATTTTTGAAGTACTTAAAATAACTCTTTTCAAATTTTTTAATCTTAATATCATCATCTTCAATTAAAAAATTATCCATTAAAAAGCTCCTTGTCTCTTTCAGTTTGAAGATCTACAAATCTTGTACACTCCTTAATAAAGTTAAGTTCAACACTTCCTGTTTCTCCGTTTCTATGTTTTGCTATAATCAATTCTATTTGGTTTTTAACTTCCGCTTCTTCATTTTGGTAATCTTCTCTATAAAGTAAAATTACAACGTCAGCATCCTGTTCAATTGCTCCTGATTCTCTTAGGTCACTAAGTTTTGGCTTTCTACCACTTTTTTCGCTATCACGAGATAACTGACTCAATGCCAAAATAGGAACGTCCAACTCTTTAGCCAATGCTTTTAAATTTCTTGAAATAGTAGATATTTCTTGTTGTCTATTTTCATTTCTGCCTTCAGAAGTCATAAGTTGTAAATAGTCTATCATAATGAAATCAAGACCGCTATCAGCCTTAAGTCTTCTACATTTACTCCTAAGCTCCGTTATGGAAATTCCTGCGGTATCATCCATATAAATTGAATTTCCGGCTATAATAGAACTCGCTTCAAAGATATCTTCCCATTCAGTTATATCTCCGCTAATTAATTGTTTTAAATTAACTAGTGAAAGAGAGCTTAACATTCTTTGTGCCAATTGCGTTTTACTCATTTCCAAAGAAAATATTGCAACTTTACTTCCACTTTTTGCAGCATTTAAGGCAATATTTACAGCCAAAGCTGTTTTCCCTACAGACGGTCTTGCAGCAAGTAAAATCAAATCTTTTCTTTGCATTCCAAGCAGAATTCTGTCCAAATCTGAAAAACCTGTAGGAATTCCAGTTACCGAACCTTTGTTTTTACTTCTATCATCAAGTATCTCGATAAGCTCTGTAAGAGTATCTTTTATATGTGTAAGTCCTGTTCTATTTTCGTTTTGTGATAATTCAAAAATTTGTCCTTCAATAGACTCTAAAACTTTGTCATAATCTTCATTTTTGTATGCTCTATCTTTTATATTGTCAAGAATAAAAAGTAAATTTCTCGTATCTGATTTATCCTTTACAATCTTACAATAATTTTCAATATTTGAAGGAAAAGCAACGGCATTTACAATTTCAACAACTCCAACAATACCGTTATTAGATTCCGTATCAAAGCCCATTGCTTCCATTTTATTAATTACTGTAATCGGATCTACGTTCGTATTTTCTCTTGATAATTCCAAGATCGCACTGAATATATCTTTATGCCAACCTAAATAAAAATCTTTTCTTTTTAATTTTTCAAAAACATATTCTCTTTTATTTGGCTCTGTAATCATTATCGACAAGACGCATTTTTCAGCTTCCAAGTCGTAAATATTATGCATAAATTACTCCTTTTCAATAGAAACCTTAACAGTTGCGACTATTTCAGGATATACTCTTACAGGAACTGTCAAAGTGCAAAGTGATTTTATATTTTCTTTTAATTCTATTTTTCTTTTATCAATTTCTATTTTATGTTGTTTTTTTAAAGCATCACTAATATCTTGAGAAGTTATTGAACCGAAAAGTTTATCACCATTTCCGGTTTTAGTCTTTATAACAACTTCTAATTTTTCTAAAACATCCTTTAACTCTTTTGCGTTTTTTATATTTTCAGCTTCAATTCTCTTTAATTCAGCTTGTTCTTTTTCCCAAATTTCAAGATTTTCCTTAGTTGCTTCTTTAGCTAATCCGTTTGGAATTAAAAAGTTTCTTGCATACCCGGTCTTCGCATTAACGAGTTCTCCCGCTTTTCCAAAACTTTTTACATCTTTAATTAAAATTACTTTCATCTATACCTTCCTCCAATAAATATTCATCTATAGCTTTCTTCAATTTCTCTATTGCTTCTTCCATCGAACAATCAAGCCTTGCTCCTGCTGAAGTGTAATGTCCACCACCACCAAGTTTTTCTAAAATTAATTGAACTGAAATTTTACCGAGACTTCTTCCGCTTATGTGGATTTGACCTGAAACAATAGTTAAAACAAAACTGCATTCTATATCCAAAACCCCAAGCAATTCATCAGCAGCCTGTGCGGCAATCAACATAGACTCCTCAATTTCTTCCGGAAAGACTCCAATACAAATATAATTCCTATATGAAATTGCATTTGATAAAACATTTGATTTTAATTTTATTGTATTGAAATTATCTTTAAAAAGTTGTTTTACTGCAATACTATCCGCTCCAAATCTCTTCAAATAGGATGCCATTTCAAAAGTCCTTACTCCTGTTTGATAATAGAAATTTTTTGTATCTACGACAATCCCTGCAAGTAAAGATTCTGCAATTAATTTATCCAAATCAATTTTTTCAAACATATAATAAATTATTTCAGTTACGAGTTCACAGGCAGATGATGCATAAGGTTCAAGATAAGTCAACATTGGATTTTCAACAAAATCTTTTCCTATTCTGTGATGATCAATTACAACAATTTTTGAAGTAACATCTAACAGATATGGTGCTTCCGTTGAAAGTGTTCTAGAATTATCTACCAATATAACCGAGCTTGTATCTCTACAAATATCATACGCTTTTTCCGGAGGAATCATCATATCTACATAATCAGGTTCTCCCACTCTAACTCTATCATAAATATTTCTAATTGTAACGGGAACGTCTTCTAAAACCATATAACAATCTTTTTTCAATTCTTTACAAATTGCCATAACGCCAAGTGCCGCTCCAAAACAATCCATATCCGGATTTTTATGTCCCATTACAAAAACTTCTGAAGATTCTCTTATTATGTTTTCAAGTGCTTGAGAAATAACTCTCGCCTTTACTTTATTTCTTTCAACACCTTTATTATTTTTTCCACCATAAAAGTCCAAATCTTCTCCATTTTTGAAAACAATTTGTGCTCCTCCACGACCTAAAGCCATATCAAGAGCAGTTTGAGCTTCTTTATATTTTTCAAAAGGATTTTTTCCGCCAAGACCTACACCGATACTTAAAGTCGGTTTTATATTACCGGAAATCTCTATTGCTTTTAATTTTTCAATAATACTGAATTTATCATGTTTAATCTTTTGTAAAATTATATCATTTGATATAACAATATATTTTCCCGAATCATACTTTCTAATAATTGCACCTAAACTTGAAAAATAATTTATAATAATTTTATCCATTTCAGCAATTAATATAGCTTTAAAGTCTTCTTTGACATTGTTTCTAACGTCTTCGTAATTATCAACGTATATCACAATAGAATTTAAAGTTTCTTCTTCATATTGCTTTTTAAGTTTTGAATATGCCAGGTTGTCTATTAAATAAATAATTACATTAACATCTCCATTATCCTCGTCTTTTACTACATTATAATAAACTAAATAATTAAACTTTTTCGTTTCCCAATTTACTTTCCCATAACCTTTTTTCAAAACTTCAGTAATATTAAAACTTGAAATTTCCGAATTAATATCAATCCCAACAATATCACTTCCTGAAAAAAGTTCTGAAAATTCCGGACTGTACCATTTAACTCTACCTTTGTTGTTAAGTACAGCAACAGGGAAAGGCATTTTGTAAACCACCTCACTGGCAATATTATCCAATGAATCTTTGTACTTCCTTATATCTTCTTCATATTCAATATTTTTATTCTTTATATAATACAAAACTAAAATAAATGAAATAAAAGTTAGTATAAAGGACACAATTCCAAATATAAATTGAAAATAAAGCACAAAAGCAGAGATTAAAACCATAAATAAAAATAAAACATAAAAATCTGATAATTTAATTAATTTTTTTCCCATTTCACACCTCGCTTAACTGAACTATAAATTCCATAAATAAAATAAACTACATAAATAATAGCAAAAAATATTGAAATAAAACTGAATATATTTGCCACTATTTTATTCATCCTTGCACTTAAAAATACATTAGACTTTATAAAACCTTGAATTGTCATTATTCCTACAAATGCTATAAGTAAATTTAAGCAAATCAAATAAACTTCATAAAAGTTTTTTACCCCATTGATATTTACAAAAATCATTACAGCTATAACCGCTATGCTGAAAAACAAAAATTTAATATCGAATGGTATTATAATATTATCTGAATCCCTATCAATTTTATAAATTCTTTTAGATAAAAATAAATATCCTATAGCACAGAATACATAAGAAATTATAAAAGAAGATGAAGGATAAATATTTGACATTTTATTAATAAAATCTTCTGCATTTTTTATATTCAAAATCTCTTTATAATTTTCAAAATTATTAAAAAATTCAGTCATATTATTTATCAATAATTCATAAGACTTCGCATTTACTTTTAAAATCATAAAATCACTTACAAGTAAAACAGTCATAACCAGTGCGCTTCCAAGCAGAACTTTATAACCGTCTGTACTGCTATCCATCCCTTTTATAATTATAAAAGAAATAAATACAGGGATAAGTGAAGTGAAATTTCCTAAAATAAATAATGACAATACAAAAAACATTCCTGCTGATAAAATATAAGTTCTAAAGTTCGATTTCTTGTATAAAATTACCATAGGAATAAAACTCAATAAATTGAGAATAGGAAACATAACCATTCCTACAGTCAAAAAATAATATAAAAATATTTTTTTATTTTGCATATTATACCTCTATATCAATAACATTCTCTAATAAATTATTCTTTAATGTCTTGTAACAAAATTATCTTTATCTTAAGGTATAAAGACACTTTTATTATACCATATTTCCGATTATAAATAAATGCGTTGAAAATTTAATTTTGACGAAGAAAAACAGCAAATCTTTTGAATTGCTGTTAAAAAAGTTTCACGATAAAATTTATCTATATTTTTTCATTATATACTTAAGTTTTGGCGTTTCAATAACTTCATCAATTTCAAAACCAACTTTAGTATAAAGATTTTTTGCATTTTTATTAGAATCAAAAACATTTAAAGAAATACTTTTTATACTTTCATCTTTAAAAATCAAATCTATAAAACTTCTTATTGCCTCTTTTCCAAAACCCATTCCTTGCTTTTTAGGATTTATTATAATTCTACCAATATGTATATTATCTTTTTCAATTCTTATTTGCTGAATGATTCCCAAAAATTCATCTTCATTGAATATGGAGAACACATTTTCCATTTCTTTAATTTTATCATAAGTCAAAGGATATGAAATTTTTAGTCCCATCCATTGTTCTTGAAAAGCCTCTCCTCTTTCATTTGACCATTCACATAATAGTGTGGCATTTTCTTTTCTTAATCCTCTTTCAAATCTAATAACCATATAAAACCTCAATTTTATTATAATTTTTATTTTCTATACAAATAATTTTCTGCTTTAGATTTAATATATTTATTTCTAAAAGTAATAGATATAGCTAGTGGTAAAATTATAAGAGGTAGACAAAAAGCAACCCCTGCAATAGCTAAAGTTTTATATTGACTTCTACCATGTAAATCCTTCTTCATTCCGTTCAAAGCATCTGCAAAATAATTTAAAATTGATCCATTATTTACCATTGATAACAAAACAAACTCTACTATAACTAATGCTATAAATATAAGAGCTGTCCATCTTGCAGCAACATTGCATATCTCTATTCTTTTTTCTATACTTATATCTTCTGCATTTTGAATATTCTTAAACCATTTTTTTGCTCTTTCTTCTTTTGTCATATCTATTTCTCCTATAAATTTAAATTTCATCTATCTTAAAGTTTTAGTATTGCAATAACTTCATCTCCATCCATATCTCCATTTTCTACAAAACCAAATGAATGATACAACTCTTTAGCAATTTTATTATCAGGTTCATAAGACAGCCAACAATACTCTGCTTTACCACAAGGAAATGATTTAATAAATTCTAAAGCAAGTATCATAGCTTCTTTCCCAAAGCCTTTTTGTTGATAAGTCTCATCAATCATCAAACGCCACAGATTATAGTTTCCCTTTGCTATATTCGGAACATTTTCCCAAGTTTCATCTACATCATAGCCAATCATCAGAAAACCAATAGGCATATCGTCATCATAGATTCCAAACGGAAAAACAATACCATTTGATGTAATAGTTAAATATGCTTCAATAATACTTACGTCATTAGATGCAACAAAATTTTTTTGCGATTTAGATACCTTTAATTTAAGTATTTCCCATATATTTTTCCTATTTATTTTTTCTAAATGAAGCATATACTACCTCCAAGTTTTTTATTTATTCTATTCTTATTATAACACAAAATTATTTATTTATATATCTGTAATGGTTATTATGCTATATTTCTAATTATAAATAAATCCGTTGTAAATTTAATTTTGACAAAGAAAAGTCCCAAATCGTTTATTCTGATTTGGGGCTTTGAATTATATGCTAATTACATTTTGTTATCTATTTTTTCTTTTTTGAATAAAGAAAACCAATTAAACTTGTTACTGCTAAAAAAATACTTGAATTTGAAATATTAGTCTTTGGAAGATTATTTTTAATATTTGAGTTCTTTTGTTTTATTTGGTTAATCTTATTTTTGTCTTTTTGTGTATTTTTCTTTTTATCTAAAACAAAAAATTCTGTTTTTGCATAACCATTTTTAAATTTAAACTCAATATTATGAGTTCCTCCTATCAAAGAATTTTTAAACTCTTTAGTAAACTCTACGATTGTACTACCTGATTTTACTCTATACATTGATGACTCAACAAGTTTTCCATCCAAATATACATTTTCGAAATTTTTAACATCTTCATCCAATCTAAAGAAAAATTTACTGTCATCATTTTTTATTACAGTTTGATTCTTGCCATCTAAAAATTCTATTATTTTAGGATTAGCTGTGTTGTCTTGATTATCTGATGAATTATCATTTCCTTTTTCAAGCTCAGCCTTTAAAGAATTTACTTTTTCTTCAAATTTTTTTACTTTTTTACCAAGTTCATCAATTTCATTTTGTTTATTTCCTTCAAATTGTTTTGCTTTTTCTAAATTTTGTTTAGTATTTTCAAGCTCTTGTTTAATATTTTCAAGTTCTTTTTTTATTTTTTCTAAATCTTTTTTAGGATTTTTTACTTCCTTTTCTAACTTTTCAAGCTCTTGTTTGATATTTTCAAGTTCTTTTTTAGTTTTTTCTAAATCTTTTTCAAGTTTTTGTTTTTCTTTTTCTCCAACTATTGACGGAGCGTTTTCTGTACTTAATTTATCCAATAAGTCTTTATTCGGAGCAGTATATCCATTCCAATTCGGTGTTTCATTTTGAAGTTTAGAGTCTTCAATCGAATTTGTAGATTTTTTACCATCTATTGCATATCCTCTTGTTTTTTTGTCAATAGTTATTGAGTCAAGAACAGCTTTTCCACCTTCATTCTTACTCATATAACTATTTCCACCACGCAAATATGCATTATCAACAGAAATTGTTCCATTACCTGAAACTCCATTTCCACCTTTGCCCGAAAATCGACCATTTCCTCCAACAGCAATTAAAGTTCCTTTTCCTGTTACCGTTCCCTCTAATTTTAAAGCGTCTCCTCCATTACTTGTAAGAGCATAGCGACCGCCTGCAAAAAGTCCAAGTTTTGAATCTTTTTCAATAGTTAATGTTTTACCTTTTGCAATCTCCATTGCTCCTTGTCCTTTATATTGTTCACCTGTAGGAGCTTCATCTCCACGTATAAATACATTACCTTTTATAGTTGCATTACCTTGAACACTTACAACTGGAGTTTGTATATGTTTTGCATTTTTTCCATCAGTTAAATAATTGGCATTTGAATAAATAACAGAGTTTTGTAATGTTGCACCATCTTTTAAAATTATTTGACCATTTATAGAAGATCCGCTTGCAAAACTCTTATGATAATCATCATAATTCACTTCAAGAGTTCCACCATTTTCAACAGTTATTTTACCATATAGTGATGAATCTGAAAGATTAAGTTTACCACCGTCTTTTACTACGATATTTACAGAGCTTAAAATTTTCATATTTATAAGGTAAAGTTCTCCTGTTACAACTAAAGTTTGAGTAGTAGGTTTGTTTTCGCCAATCGGATAGCCTAGTTCTGAATACTTTCCACTTTCTCTTGAACCAAACCAAAGTTTTAGATTTTTTGGAACAGTTACTTCTTCTTTGTTTTTCCCAAACTTTTTGATTACCCAAGGTTTCATATCCCATTCTTTTTTTGTATCAGGATGTTTTAAAGGTTTAAACTCTTTATCTACCAATCTTTCCTCAAGAGTTACTTCATTTGTATCAAAAACTTCAAAATCTAATTCATTTGATTTTAATTTTCCATCTTTTGATTGTACAAAAACTTTATAAGTTCCTTTTTTAGAAGGAATCCCGGATAATTTAACACTATTATCTATTTTAGAGTATTTTGCTACCATACCAGAATCATCTGAAACCATTTTTGCTTCCAGTTGTAAATCATGTGTTACTTCTTTCGCATCCTTAAAATCTGAATCTGCTGGTTTTTCCTTGTCTGTATAAGCAATTTGTAATTTTACATTACTATTTTTATTTGAATTTACTCCTCCACCTGTAGCAGATGAAATAGAATCATATTTTTGTTGACCGATAATTGCTGCCTCAAATGAACCTACAATTCTTAAATAATATTTTTTTGCAGAATGATTGTCTTTTTTAACAAATTCTTTTCCTTTTCTTTCAAATGAAACAGATGACCCGTCATTAAAGACAAATTTAACTATATGTCCATCTGGTACTTTTTGTCCAAGATATAAAATTTTATTTGATTCATCTACAAAGTAAGCTGGTCCAAAAACAGCTGCTTTACTACTTACTTTTCTGTATTCCTTGTCATTTACAAAAATTTGCTTAATTTGTGTAATTTTATCCTTTAAATCAAGAGAATATTTATTTTCATAATTTTTTTCTTCAATCACTTTTAATGAAAAATCCTTTTGCTCTTTATTATCAGGAGTTTCATTTGGTGTAGAAGGAATTTCGTTATTTTTTTCTTCCACTTTAACAAAATTACTTCCAACTTTCTTAAATGAAATACTACTTTTATCTTTGAATTCAATTTTTATTACTTCATTATCATTTGGATCTTGCCCAAGATATAAATAGTTATTTGATAAATCTAAATAAAATGCTTTTCCAAATACTGCAGCTTTATAATCTTTTTTTTCGTATTCATTATTTTCTACAAAAATTTTTGTTATTTCCTTTAATTTATCTTTAGGCGTAATTTCATATTTATCACTACTTCCAAATCTACCTTTGATAAATTTTAAAGAAATATCATCTTTTTGTTCTTGTGTTGTCGTTTTTGCATTTAAAACTTGCATTTGACTAATTGGAATTAAGCACATTGAAAGGCTTAAAACAATTGCCGTAAATTTTTTCTTCATATAAACCCCCGAATTTTTAATATAGATTGATTTGCAATATCGTTTAAATTATATTATATAATTATATTTGAAGTCAAGATATTTTTATAATTTTTTTAATAAATCTTTTGAAGGGATTTGATTATACACATTTTTAAAATTTTTAATTTAGTTTAATTAGTATTGACTAATTAGTCAAAGGATGATATAATTTTATTAAACGAAATTGACTATTGAGTCAACAAAGGAGGCGTTTATGGTTACTAAAAATTTTGAAAAAATTTCAGAAGATAAAAAACAAATGATAATAAATAAAGGGATAAAAATTTTCTCAGAGTTTTCATTTGTGGAGGCAAAAACTGATTTAATAGTTAAGGAAGCTGGTATTTCTAAGGGTTTATTATTTTACTATTTTGATAATAAAAAGAATTTTTATCTATATCTACTTAATTATGCAGTAGATTTATTGACACAGAATTTAGAATGTAAGACATATTATGATTTTTTCGATAACATTTTTAGTATAATGGATAAAAAATGTAATTTAATAAAAAAATATCCTAATGAAACTAAATTTTTAAATATGGCTTCTAAGGAAACAAGCAAAGAAGTTGACAAAGAAATTAAGGATATTTTTAGTGAATATCACAAAAAATCAAATGAAAAATTAAAAAAACAAATTTCTAATTCTATTAAAATATTTAACTTAAGAAAAGATATTGATCATGAATTAGTTGTGGATGCTTTATCTTTATATATTGATGCGATTGTTATAAAATATCTCAATCTATATCAAGATAATCCAATGGATTTATTCGACAATTATGATGAATTTAAAAATAGTATTAGTAAATATCTAGGTTTAATGCTTAATGGATTTCTTAATACAGATTGTTTAAGATAGGAGGATAAAATGTTTTATAAAAATCCTTATGAATACTTATCTGGAAAACTTGAAAATAAAAAGCTAATTAATGCTGGTTTTTCAGAAAAAACTTATGACACAGGTACTGTTAAACTTAACTATGTAATTGGTCCAAAAAGCGGACCAAGTTTGTTGCTAATTCCTGCTCAAATAGGAATGTGGGAGAGTTATAAAAAAGTACTAATACCTTTATCTAAAATTTTTCAAGTTTATTCAATAGATATAAGAGGACATGGAAAATCTACTTGGACACCTGGTTATTATTCTTGGGAAATTGTAGGTGAAGACTTAAAAATGTTTATTAAAAATGTAATAAAAGAAAAAGTAATTATAAGTGGAAATTCATCTGGGGGTATTCTTGCCCTATGGTGTGCAGTTAATATTCCTGAATATGTTTCTGGAATTGTTCTCGAGGATGCCCCAATCTTTTCTACGGAGATGCCAAGATTTAAAGAACAAGATAAATTTGTTTACAATGGATTAAAACATCTTGTTGACAAAATTGGAAATATTGAAGACAGAGATTTAGCAGATTATTTTAGAGATATGGAAATACCTGCTTCTGATAAGAGAATTAAAAAAATTCCAAATTGGTTTGCTAATTGTTTATCAAAAAAGATAAAAAAATTTCAAAAAAAATACCCTGATAAACCCATTTCAGTAGGATTCCCTGATAGTTTACGACTACTTATTAAATCATTGTCTATGTTTGATCCCGATTTTGCTAGAGCTTTTGTTGATGGAAGATTTTATGATGGTATTAACCACGAAGAAGCCTTTAAAAAAACAAAATGTCCAATAATGCTTATTCACGCTGACTGGAAAAGATATGAAAATTTTGGACTTGTAGGAGCTTTTGATGAAGATGATGCTAAACATGCAATTTCTTTAGCTCCACAAATTATATATAAAAAAGTTTCTGCTAATCATGTAATTCACGCTTTTAAACCTAAAAAATTTATTGAATTATTAACTGAATTTAAAGAAAGTATATAAATTTATTAATCTATTTAGAATAAAAAGAGCTGATTTTAGATTTAAAATCTCTAGTCAGTTCTTTTTCTAAAATTCAGTATAAATTTTTATTGTGAAACAACAAGGTTCTCGGTACCCACCCGATGCAAAGCATCGTGGAAGGCTGGGGTTCTTATTGCGAAACAACAAAAGAGAAGACTTATATATTTTCTTCTCTTTTTAAAAATTTGACATTCATTATTTTATTTTACATATCTCTTACATTTTGTTATAAAAATAAATTCACCTATTTCCAAAATTTATCTTCTTCCTCTTGTTGTTCTGCAAAAGTCCATACTTCTTGTATTTTTCCATTCTCTATTCTAAATAAATCAATACCAGGGTCATTTAGTTTTTCATCTTCTTTTTCAGCTAAAGAAACAACACTTGCAACAACAAAGCAATCATTACTTGCAGCCCAATTTGTAATTACTCTAAATGTCCCATTGCTTCTTTTGGTAAATTCTCCTAAACGTTCTCCCAATGCCTCTTTTCCTTTAACAATTCCTGAAAGTGGACCTTCTTCTCCCATATGCCATACAATATTATCAGACATTGTTTCAAAAACCGATTTAAAATCTCCCTTCAATAATGCTTCTGTATAAGCATTGTATACTTTCATAATTTCACTTTTCATAGCCAATCTCCTTTCTTTTTGAGGATTGAATCTCCTCTTACTATTATTATACTTTTTAAGTCTTGACTTTAAAAGTACGAACATTTATAATACATAGTATCTGATTCGATACTATAACACATGTTAAGGAGGTTTTTATGTCAACTATTTATGATAAATGCCCTTATGTTACTACTCAGAAGGTTTTACAAGGAAAATGGGCAATTGTAGTTTTATATCATTTAAGTACAGGTACTAAAAGATTTAATGAACTTGAAAGATTAATTCCTGAAGTTACTCGAACTGTTTTAACAAGGCAATTGCGTCAATTAGAACAAGATAAATTAATCAAAAGAAAAGTTTTTGCTGAAGTACCTCCTCATGTTGAATACTCTTTAAGTAAATTAGGTACTAAATTTCAGAAAGTTTTGAACGAAATAGAAATTTTTGGACTAGATTATATTTCTGAACTTAACAAAATTAATAATCCAAAGGATAAATAAACTTATCTATTTAGAACAAAAAAAGAGCAGATTTTGAGGTTAAAACCTCTAGTCAGCTCTTTTTCTAAATTTTAGAATATTTATTATATCTCAACGATTAAAATATCTTCTTTATTCAATTCTAAACTCTTTTCAATTTTTCCGTTTTTAAAATAATATGCCCCACCAATGCTTATTGGCTCGTCTTTTGTGATTGAATTTACTAAAAGCACATTATCCGATACTAATTTAGATTGCTTAGCATAATTGGATTGTTCAGTATTTTCCCATTCATCTTTTGAGAAATTACAATAAACAGGCCAAAGTAAAATTCCATTTGTTTTAAATTTTTCGGGGCAAATCCACATATCTCCGCATAGTGCAATTTTAAATTCTGTATTCTTATAGATAAAAGTTTCTGAAGTCTCTCCCTCACAATAGTGTTCATCAGTAATTAAATATTCTTTCCAGTTTTTAGTAATCCTTCTATAGTTGTGAATTATTTTTCCTTTTTCAATTACTACAAAAGAAGAGAAAATTTGCTCTCTTTCTCTTTCGATATATCCGATACCAAGATCAATATTATATTTTTCACTAAGATTTTTTAGTTTATCCATAGTTACAGACTCTTTTGTAATTGCAATATTTTTATCTATTTCATAATTCCAAGAAAGTGAGTCAAAGCCTTGCAAAAAAGTTTCTCCAAAACAAAGTAAATCAGCACTTCCATTAGAAGAGATAATCGCCTTTTCTATTTTTTCAATATTATATTCAATTTTCCCATTGTTAAATTCGTAAGAAACTAGTCCTATTTTCATATTCGCTCCATTAAAATATTTTTGACATCATATACTCATCTACATATTTCCCATTTACATACATTGTTTTTTTCTTTATTCCTTCAATAGTAAATCCGCTTTTTTCATATAATTTTATTGCAGATACATTTTCACATTCAACTGTCAACTCTAGTCTTATAATTTTGTTTTTAACTGCCCAATTATCAAGCATTTGAAATAGTTTTGTTCCTATTTTTCTATTACAGTAATTTTTTTGTATCCCAATTACTACATAAGCAGTATGTCTTATTCTTCTAAAAACACCCCTCTTAGCAGATAAAAATCCTACTATTTTTCCGTCCTCTATCACTCCTAAAAATAAATTATTTTCATCTTTTAAATTTTTTGCAAGTCTTTCATCATTCCAAACTCTTTCATCAGGTTCAAACATCATAAAATCTGTTTCGCTGTCAATAATTTTAAGACAATTATAAAACTCTTTAACATCTGTATCAATCAATCTTCTAATTTCCATAATATTCTCCATTTTTTTAGTTTCATTTAATATAAATATTTTATCATATAATTAGTATTTATCAAAAATTATTTTTTGTAATTTTTTTGTTTTTGTAGTATAATCAAATTGCAAGGGAATTTCAATAAGATAATCCTTGTAAATTGTTGTTTAAGGAGGCAATATGAAAAGTATTAAAATTGATGAGTTTAAAAACTTTAAGTTTTTGGGAAATTTACATTTAAGTAAAAACGAAAAAAATCTATTCTATAGTGTTTCTAATATGAATTTAGAAAAAAATTCTTATGAACATAGACTTTATAAAATGGATTTGGAAACTAAAAAGTCCTTTGTTTTTACTAATGGTGCTAAGGAAAGTTCTTTCATTGAACTTTTAGACGGTTCTATTCTCTTTGCAGGTGATAGAGAAGGTAAAAAAGACGAGTCTGATACAACTAAATTTTACAAAATATGTACTTCCGGTGGAGAAGCCGTTTTAGACTTTACTGTTCCTGCTTTGGTAAATACAATAAAACAAATAAATGACGATGAATTTTTAGTTTTAGCTAATTTCAACAGAACAAAAGAATTGGAAAAAATAGAAAAAGAATCTAAAAAAGAAGAAGATAAAAAAGAAAATAAAGAAAAAACTTATGATGATTCTAAGGATTACTTAGTTGCAACTGAAATTCCTTTCTGGGGAAATAATATTGGTTTTACAAATGAAGATAGAAGCAGACTTTATCATTTCAACAAAAAGACTTCTGAATTTATTCCATTAAGTGATGATATCACTGATATTTATGGTTTGGAATTAAATGAAGATAAAACTAAGGCTGTTTTTATTTCCACAACTTTTACGGGAAAAATGCCTCTTGTAAATGAGGTTAAAATTTTAGATATCAAAACTAAAACAGTTGACCTTCTAGCAAAAGATTTTTCTTTTGCTTATGCAAACTTTATTGATTCTGAAAATATTATAACCGTAGCAACAGATATGAAAGAATATGGTATAAATGAAAATTCAAATATCTACATCATAAATATCAAAGAAAAATCCTTTGAAAAAATTGTAAATGACAATTTTGATATGTGTATGAATAACTCTGTCGGAACAGATATGAGATTAACAGGTGGAAAAGGTATTCTAGTAAAAGAAGGATTTATGTACTTCATAAATACTGAGGTAAATAGTTCATATATTTATAGAATTGATAAAAATGGAAATCTTGAAAGATTAAATGAAAAATCAGGTTCTATCGATTGTATCGATATTTCAAAAGATGGAAAAATTTATGCTGTTGCACTAAAAGATTCCAATTTGCAAGATATTTATGAAATTTCTATGGAAGAAGAAAATAGAATTTCTTTCCACAATGATACAACAGAATATTCACTTTCAGAAATTGAAGAAATCAACTTTACAAATGATGGAATTGGATTTATAGGATATGTTATGAAACCTGTTGACTATGATCCAAACAAAAAATATCCCGGTGTACTTCATGTTCACGGAGGCCCTAAGACAGTTTTCGGAAAAGTATTCCATCACGAAATGCAGTTTTTAGCAAATAATGGATATTTTGTATTTTTCACAAATCCTAGAGGATCTGACGGTAGAGGAAAAGAATTTGCAGATATTCGTGGCAAATATGGAGAAATTGATTTTGATGACTTAATGAAATTTACAGATGCTGTAATTAAAAACTACCCTGCACTTGATGAAGAAAAGTTGGCAATTATGGGTGGAAGTTACGGTGGTTTCATGACTAATTGGGCAATCGGACATACAAACAGATTTAAGGCTGCTTGTTCACAACGTTCAATTTCAAATATGACTTCTGAATTTTTACTTACAGACATCGGATATTATTTCATTGACGACCAAATTTCTGCAACACCTTGGAATAATTACGAAAAATTGTGGTATCATTCTCCACTTAAATATGCAAATAAGGCACAAACTCCAACACTTTTCATCCATTCAGATGAAGATTATAGATGTTGGATACCTGAGGGAATTCAAATGTTCTCTGCATTAAAATATCATGATGTACCTGCAAGACTTGTTATGTTCAAAGGTGAAAATCATGAACTTTCAAGAAGTGGTAAACCAATGCATAGAATAAGAAGATTAAAAGAAATATTAGAATGGTTTGATAATTATTTAAAATAATTTAGAGAATTATCAAGATTAGACAAAAAGAGCTATGTTAAATTTTCACAACATAGCTCTTTTTCCATTATAATTTTATTTAAAGTCCTATTCTTTTCAAGTTTTCAACAGAAATTGTATCCATTTTATAGTCAAAATCTGTTGTAGTTTCAAAATACTCTCCATTTGTCAAAGGTTCATAAACCAAAACTGTTTTAATTCCCCTTTTTCTTGCAGTTTTTAATGGAGCTTCAGTATCATCAAAGAATATAATATCATCAACATCTTCATTATGTTTTTTTATTGCCCAATCATAATATCTTTCATCATCTTTTAAATATCCACAATCATCACAAGTTTGAATATAGTCAAAATACTTCATAAGTCCTGTTCTTTCCAAGCAATTTTTACAAAGTCCAATATTTGTAGCAGTATTCAAAGAAATCTTATAACCTTTTTCTTTAAGATAATCCAGAGCATTCATCACATTATCTTTTGCTCCGTAAATTTCGTCGTATCCCTCTTTTACATATTTTAAATTTTTGGCATAAATTTCATCCGGAGTTAAATCGAGATTATAATATTTTCCTATTGCAATTCCTCTTGCATAAAGTTTTTTTCCTTTAAACATTTCTTTTAGCTCATCTGTTTCTTCTAAATTCATCTCTTTAAGAAAATATGAACAACTTCCAAACCATCCACCAATAGAATCAATTAAAGTTCCGTCCATATCAAACATTATACACTTCATAATTTCCCCCTGATAATCAATATATAATTATGATAAAACAAATATTAATTTATCATAATACGCAAAGTCGTATTTATTTTATCATATTTTAGCTAATTTCTCAAACTATTATATACTAAATTATAGGATCTACTACTCTAAAAAAATAATCTGCAATTTGCTTAGGACTTTCTTCCATTTGATTTTTTATCCACCATTTTATTGTTTCCACAAATGTACAGCAAATATGATTTTTTAAAAATCTTTTAAACTTTTCATCTCCTGTATTATCGATAAAAATATATTCATCAATCACTTTGTACAGATATGTTTTGAAATATCCCAAAAACAAGTCATTACTTTCACAACTTAAAACCTTTATAAACTCTTCCTTATTTTCCTTTAAATGATAAAGTATATGTGTAATTAAAATTTTAGGATTTTTGTTTGAATTTTCAAAAATTTTTGAACATTCTCTACTTAAATCATTAGAAAATATATGTTCAAACAACTCACGACAAATTTCTTTTAACAAGTCATCTTTAGTTTCAAAATGAGAATAAAAAGTACTTCTGCCTATATCTGCAAGGTCTATTATTTCCTGGACTGTTATTTTATTATAATTTTTCTTGGATAAAAGCTCTGTAAAAGCCATAAAAATTGCTTTTCTGGTTTTAATTTGTTGTCTATTCATAAAATCCTCCATACATTTTTAAAAAAATGTTCAAAGTATTACTATTTTAATTAATTGCTTATTGATATATAATATCTATAGTGATACAATTAAATCAAACAAAGTGTTCGTTATTAAATTAATTGTAGCATTATAAACAGAAAAAATCAAGGAGGACTTATGATAAATAAAATTTCAAAATTATTCAGTGGTTTACACTTTACTATCATTTCAATAGTGTTTTTTATACTAAATGTTGTCTTAAATCTTTTAAAGATAGAAACTGCATTTAAACCGGTATGGATAAGTATTGTTATATCTGCTTTCCCTTTTTTAGTTGGGGCTATTAAAAATATAGTAAAATTTAAAATAAAAAATTCACTTTTAATCACAATTGCAGTAATCGCATCCGTATTTGTTGGAGAATATTTTGCAGCAGCTGAAATCGCAATTCTTATGGCAATCGGAGAACTTTTAGAAGACTATACAGTTGACAGAGCCAAAAAAGGTCTTAATGATTTAATTTCTTCCGCTCCAAAAAAAGCAAAGAAACTTATTAAAACTAATGATTCTTATACTGTTAAAGAAGTTCCGATTGAAGAAATTGAAAATGGAGATATAATCAGAGTTATGCCTGGGGAAATAATTTCAGTTGATGGAATTATAAAAGAGGGTTTTTCTTCTATTGATCAATCAATTCTAACAGGAGAAAGTTTACCTGTAGATAAAACTGTTGGAGACGAAGTCTTCTGTGGTTCTATGAACTGTTTTGGAAGTATTGACATTGTAGCAAAAGATGTTGAAAATTCTTCCTTACAAAAATTTATCGACTTGGTTGAAAGAGCAGAAAAAGAACAAACTCCTATGCAAACAGTAATTGACAGACTTGCAGTTAAACTCGTTCCGACTGCACTTTTAATTGCAATTGCAACTTTTGCAATAATGATGTTATCTAATTTTGATTTATACACTTCAATAAATAGAGCAGTTACGGTTTTAGTTGTATTTTGTCCTTGTGCCCTATTCTTATCAACTCCAACTGCTGTTATGGCTTCAATCGGTCAAGCAAGTAAACATGGTGTTATAATAAAAACATTTAATGCCCTTGAAAAACTAGCAAAAGTTAATAAAATAGCCTTTGACAAAACTGGAACTTTAACTTATGGAAAGTTAAATGTAAATGATATAGAAAATTTTTCAGAGTTTTCCGATGAAAAAATAATGTCCTTAATCTCAAGTTTAGAATCAAAAAGCGAGCATCCTATTGCAAAATCAGTAACAGAATATTTAGATGAAAAAAATATAAAAAAAGAAAATGTTGAAAATTTTAAAATGAAAATTGCAAGAGGAGTTGAAGGAGAGATTTTAGGAAATAAATATTTTTGCGGAAATGAAAAATACTTTAGAGAAAATAATATAAATGTCAAAGACAATATAAAAGAAAAAATTGAAAAATACTCAAATGAAGCTAAAAATATAATTCTTTTTGGAGATGAAAAAGAAGTTTTATCAATCGTAACTCTATCAGACACTCTAAGAGAAAATGCTAAAGAAATGGTAGAAAATTTAAAAAGCTTTGAAATTGAGCCACTACTTCTAACTGGAGACAATCTTTTAACTGCAAAATACTTTTCAGACAAAGTTGGAATAACAGAAGTAAAGGCCGAACTTTCTCCCGAAGAAAAGTTTGAAAATATAAAAAATCTAAAAGAAAATAATGTCGTTTGTATGATTGGAGACGGAATCAACGACGCTCCCGCTCTTAAACTTGCAGATGTTTCGGTTGCAATGGGAAAAACAGGAAGCGACATTTCAATCGAAAGTGCTAATATTGTACTAATGGGACATGATGTTTCAAAAATAGTTTATCTAAAAAAACTCGCCAATGCAACAGTTAAGACGATAAAATTCAACATCATAATATCACTTTTAATTAACTTTATAGCAGTAATTTTATCAGTGCTTGGAGTTTTAAATCCATTAGTTGGTGCAATAGTACATAATCTTGGCTCAATACTCGTAATTTTAAATGCGTCATTATTGTACGATAGAAAATTTAATTAGAAAAATATTTACGCCATATTATTTGTAAAGCAAATTTCCTAACACGTCATCTCGACCGTAGTTGAGCAAAGTGAAATTAAGTGAATCTAGCCCTAACTTTATTTGCCTGTAAACAAAAGTAGGTCTGACTAAGTCATTGTAGTATTGATACAATGACTCTGGAGATCTCATAAATCCCTGTAATTATGCAAAAAATATTTTTAGTAGATTGTATCACAATTAAAGTTAAGAGACTTCCATAGCTAATGTATCTGCGATACATTCACTTTTGTTTTCAACAAAAGTGTGAGATCTTTCGACTTCGTTTCACTTCGCTCAAGATGACGTATAAGGAGAAATCTTCGATTAAGAGCTAGACGTTAAAAGTAAATAAACTTCAAATATTTTAAAACTTATAATAAGTAAAAAATTTCACGTTATATTATTTGTAAAGCAAATCTCCTAACACGTCATCTTGACCGTAGTCGAGCAAAGCGAAACTAAGTGAATCTAGCCCTAACTTTGTTTACCTGTAAATAAAAGTAGGTTTGACGGAGTTGTTGTAGTATTAATACAATGAGTATGAAAATTTCATAAAACAGAGAAAGTTGATTAAATATAAAAGTAAATAGTCTTATAAATATTCCTAAAGTCGATTATATCCAAATTGAAAACTTGGGAATATTTTTTATGTGGATATTTTTATGTAGTAAAGAAGATTATTGATTATAATAAAATTATCATTACAACAAACTACTTATTGTAAATGGGTAAAATTATCATAATATATGATATAAAATTATATCCCATATGAGCAAATATACAGGAAAGTATTGAACCTGTATATAAATAAATCAAACCTAATATTATTCCACAAATAAATGAAGGAATTATTTGAGCAATATTAAAGTGTAATAATGCAAACAGTATCGAAGATATAAGTAAAGCAACAATAATTCCATAATTTGCGTATAAACCGTTGAGTATAAATCCCCTCATTAAAAATTCTTCAAGAATAGGTGCAAATATACAAAAATCAATTAGGCTTACAATAGGTGAGGAAATTATTGATTGAATTGTCTGTTGATAATTTTCTTTACTCGATGGAAAAATACTTTCAAATATAGGATCTAATCCTTTATCTAAAAGAAGATAGAATAATACTGAACAACATATAGCTATTACTATTCCTTGAATAGAAATATTTTCTAGTAAATTAAGTTTGAAATTCTCTTTTCTTTCTAATAAAACAAAAAATACAACCATGCTCAATGCAACAGTTATTATATTCAAAATTCTACTGTAATTCGGAGCAATTTTTCTCCATATCACAATATCAAGAGCAGTATATATAAACATAAATCCAAACCAAACTAATACCCATAAAATGCCTTTACCGATAGATATTCCACTATTCATAATATATTCTCCTTATAAAACTCCTATCAATTTTTTTATTTAGTATTGTAATAATTGTAATACTATGAACATTTCTAATTATCATATAACTATCAACAATTATGTACTATTTCTACTTTTCTATTCTTTTTTATTATATCACTTTCATTAATTTTTTTCTATTTATATATGTGAGACAATATAGTTTTATCATATGGCTTATTAAATAAAAAACTTAATATCACATATGTACTTCATATAGACTGAAAACACAAATTTTCCAACGAAATCTAATTCATATATTAAATTGATTATAATTGAATATCAAAAATATACACTAAATTAAATACAAAAAAATAGCTCGATATTTTTTATTGCAAAACTTTTGAATATATGTTATGATTTTAAAATAATTTTAGATATTTTTATGGAGGATATAATGGTTAAAAATAATGAAATAGACATGATAAATGGAAAAACCTTAAAAAAAATGATATTTTTTTCAATTCCAATTATCTTTACAAGTATTTTTCAATTACTTTTTAATACAATAGATATAATAGTTGTTGGACGTTACGCCGGAAGTACTGCACTTGCAGGAGTTGGTGCGACTTCTTCACTAATAAATTTACTCGTAAGTTTATTAATCGGAATTTCTATGGGAATCAGTGTAACAATGGGAAAATATTGCGGTGCAAGAGACTATAAAAATGCATCCGATACTGTTCACAACGCAATCGGACTTTCAATTATTTCTGGAACAATTTTACTTTTTGTAGGACTTATCGCTTCAAGACCTATGTTACATCTAATGGGAACACCTGATGAAATTATTGATTTATCAGCAATTTATATGAGAATAATCTTCTTAGGAAGTCCCGCAGCTGCCATTTATAATTTCGGAGCGGCACTTTTAAGATCCATTGGAGATACAAAAAGACCTCTTTTCTTTCTAATAGTTTCAGGTATTTTGAATGTTTTTTTGAATTTATTTTTTGTTATAGTACTAAATATGAGTGTTGCAGGAGTTGCAATAGCAACAATAATTTCTCAATATGTTTCAGCTATTATGATGATATTATTTTTAACAAAAAATGTAGGTTATATGCATCTGAATTTAAGAAAAATAAAATTACAAAAAGATAAAGTTATTAGTATTTTAAGAATAGGACTTCCAGCTGGACTTCAAGGTATTGTATTTAGCATATCAAATGTGTTAATTCAATCTTCTATAAATACCTTTGGAAAGTTAGTAATTGCAGGAAATACAGCAGCGATAAATATTGAAGGCTTTGTATATATGTCAATGAATTCAATTTATCAATCAACATTGAGTTTTACAAGTCAAAATATGGGAGCTAAAAAATATCATAGAATAGATAAAATTTTATTACAAGGTCTTGGAATTGTTACAGTAGTTGGTCTTGTGCTAGGGGTTGGTGCATATTCTTTGGGAAATATTCTACTTGGAATTTTCACTGATAATCCGGAAGTTATTATGTATGGGCTTAACAGAATGAAAATTGTTTCAGCAACTTATCTACTGTGCGGACTAATGGACGTAACAGTCGGTTCTTTAAGAGGAATGGGATATTCCATTTTACCAATGGTGATTTCCTTGACAGGTGCTTGTCTATTTAGAGTAATTTGGATATTTACTATATTTCAAATTTATAGAACACAGGAATCACTTTACATTTCTTATCCGATTTCATGGGCATTGACAACCACAGCACATATCTGTTGCTACTTAGTAATAAGAAAAAAATTATTAAAACAAAATTATGAAATAATAGAATAATTTTAATGTTTTTAAAAGTAGTGTATCTCAAAGAAATTTTTGATACACTACTTTTTTGCACAACAAAAGGCTGAGGATATTATTCCTCAACCTTAGTTATTGAATTAAGATATTTCATAATTTATTTTATCTCTAAATATTCTATTTTTAGTAAAATCTTAATCTTATCTCTTCTTTTTCTTTAATATAGACATTCCAATTCCAGCTAAACCAATAATTACTCCACTCAAGCTTGTTCCTGTAATTGAAGTTTTTGGAAGTTTTTTATTTGTCGGTTTGTTTGAAATTATTTTTTTCTTAACAACCAAATCACTTCCCTTTATCTTGTCTTGTGAATTATCAGAATATGTGATTGTCGCTGTCCCGTCTGTTCCTATTTCAATCTTTGTTCCTTTTGGAAAGTTTCCTTTATTTGCTTTTTCCAACTTTTTCTTAACTGTTTCTTTTTCTTCTTTTGCTAAGTTTGATGGATTTTCAACCGGTGTCTTTTCTTTAGGTACTTCAGGTGTTACTTGATCTGCTATTGGTTTTGCCTTTCCAACAGTTATGGAAGCTTCATTACTAGCCCCTTTGCCATTTACTTTTGCAACGGCTTTAATAACATTGCCTTCAGCTAATGGGGTTCCCAAAGTAATTTCCCATTTTCCGTCAGCCCCTGCTACAACAGTTTTTACCCCTTCCGGAGTGGTTACTGTCAAAGTTGCTCCAGGCTCTGCAGTACCTGTTATTTTTTTATCCCCTGCTTTTGCATTATTTATAACAGGCATTTCAGTTTTACTTACCTTTGGTGTAACTGTGATAGGTTGTTCCGCCTTCTTGTCTTTTACCTTTACTTCGACTTTTGTTTGATCTTTTGTTAGGTTTTCTGTCGGTACTGTTATTCCATATTCAGCAAATTTTTCTGCTGGTACATCAACTTTCTTTCCGTTTTCATCTGTCAATGTTACTACCATTCCTGCAGGATCAAATTTTTCGCCTTCTGTATATTTCGTCTTTGTTGGCAGTGTTTTTATTTCTACCTTCGCTATCTTTTCTTTGTCAAATTCTTTTTCTTTAACTGTGATAGGTTGTTCCGCCTTCTTATTTTTTACTTTTACTTCGACTTTTGTTTGATCTTTTGTCAAGTTTTCTGTCGATACTGTTATTCCGTATTCAGCAAATTTTTCTGCTGATACATCAACTTTCTTTCCGTTTTCATCTGTTAATGTTACTACCATTCCTGCAGGATCAAACTTTTCGCCTTCTGTATATTTCGTCTTTGTTGGCGGCGTTTTTATTTCTATATTCGCTATCTTTTCTTTATCGAATTCTTTTTCTTTAACTGTGATAGCTTGTTCCACCTTCTTATCTTTTACCTTTACTTCAACTTTTGTTTGATCTTTTGTTAAATCTTCTGTCGGTACTGTTATCCCGTATTCAGTAAATTTATCTGCAGGTACATCAACCTTCTTTCCGTTTTCATCTGTCAATGTTACCACCATTCCCGCAGGATCAAACTTTTCGCCTTCTGTGTATTCTGTCTTTGTTGGCGGCGTTTTTATTTCTATATTCGCTATCTTTTCTTTGTCAAATTCTTTTTCTTTAACTTTTGTTACAACAACATTACTTGTATTACCTGCTTTATCCATAAGTTGAGCTTCAACTTGTTCATCTTTATTTAAAGTTATACCTTCCGGAACACCTACTTTAGCTTTTTTAGCAGCAATCATTTCAGCTGTTATATCGACTTCGACACGATTACCATTTGGAAAAGTAATTCTTACTTTATCTCCAACTTCTACACCATTTGGAAGATTTACAGTAACATCTTTATCTCCTACATGCACATCTTCTACAGTAGGATCTGAAGGATCTTTTAAATCTATAACAACTTCATTTGACTTTTCGCTTTCCGACTTTCCTATCTCAGTCGCAGTAACAGTAACTTTATCTCCATCTTTTACTGTATTAGGAATTGGAATTGAAAATATTCCGTCAGATTTTGTGATTGCAGTTCCTATTACATTTCCTTTATCATCTTTTAATTTAACTTCTGAATTAGCCGGTGCTTTACCCGTTATTACTCGTTTACCTGTATTATCATCATAATCTTGTTTGACATCAGTAGGAATAGCAGTTTTTTCTTTTTTAGATTTTCTTTCTTTAATATTTTTTGCGACAACATCACTTGTATTACCTACTTTATCCATAAGTTGAACAGTAATTTGTTTATCTTTTTTCAATGCTGTTCCTTGAGGAATACCTATTTTAGCTTTTTTGGCAGCAACTATTTCACTTGTCAAATCAACTTCAACATACTTATCGTCAGGTAACCAAATTCTTATCTTATCTCCGGCTTCCACATCATTTGGAAGATTTATTGTAATTTCCTTATCTTCTTCATATATATCCTCTACAGCAGGAGCTGTAGGCGCTAACTTATCAATTATAACCTCTTTTGAATTATCACTTTCTGCCTTTCCGTTTTCAGTCGCAGTAACAGTAAGTTTATCTCCATGTTTCACTGTATTTGGAATTGTAATTGAGAATGTTCCGTCAGTTTTTGCTTTTGTAGTCGCTAAAACAGTGCCTTTACTATTTTTTAACTTAATATCTGAGTTTGCAGGTGCTTTTCCTACAATTACTTCTTTACTTGTAATATCATCATAATCTTGTTTAAGATTCGTAGGTGTCGCAGTCTTTATCTTATTATTTTTCTCTTCAACTAATTTATTCACAGACGTTTTTTCATTCGTCTTATACGGATGTGTAATTGTTGCTTTTTCTTTTTTATCAGTATCTAACTTTTTCTCTTTTTTACCTGTTATTAAATCTTTGCTTTTTTCATCTATTGTCAATTTTTTATCTTTAGGCAATTTAGAATTTTTTGTTCCAGTAGAATCTTCAACTTTTTTGCCTGAATCTCTCATGTTAGCCTTATCATTTTCATTCAAAACTTCTTTTGCATATACATTTGCCCCCGAATTAATGAGCATACTAAACCCAAGTAAACAAGAAACTAAACCTATTGATAATTTTCTCATATTCCATTTGGGCTTTTTATTTCCGTTATGTCTTTTTTTTGAAATAATTTTTAATAAATTCTTCATATTTCTCTCCTAATTTCATATATAATTCTATTTTTCTTTATTATTATAAAAATTTACTAAAATATTTATTTATCCATATTGCCGGATAATTCAATTAAAAATACAATTCCTATTTCGTTTTTTTCTACTTTATATTTTATTCCGTAGTTTAATAAGATGTTTTTTACAATGTATAATCCTAAACCATTACTATTTTCTTTGTTTAGGTTGAAATTTATTTCAAATATTTTATTTATATCTAAATCTTTATTATTCTTGTAGGAATTTTCAATATAAAGCCAATCATCTTTTGTCCCGATGTTTATTACACCGCCTTCATCAGAATATTTGACTGCATTATTTACCAAATTGGATAGTACAATTTTAAGAGCTGTCATTCCTATATAGATTTTTTCATTTTTCAAATAATTATTGACTTTTATGTTTTTGTGATTTGCAAGTAACATATACTGTTTCAATACATCTTCCAATATATCATTAACAACTATTATTTCTTCATCGTCTTTTAAATGTTCAAAAGAAGAAACTGATAACATTTGTGAAATGCTTCTTGTCAAATGATCAACTATTTCAATACAATTTTCAATATACAAATCTCTATTTTTATATTTTCCAATATTGTATTTCATATTTTCCAATATTATTTTTAGACTTGCAAGAGGTGTTTTTAGCTCATGAGATGTACCTCTGAAAAAATCGTATTTTAGTTTTTCAAGTTTTATGATTTCTTCATTTTTAAGTTCTAAGTCATCTATCAATTTTAAAAGAGTGTTATACAAATCGTTAATCTGTTCTTTTAATTCGCCGACTTCATTAGTAGAATTAATTTTCAAATAAGCCGTTCTATCTAATCGCATCATCTTTTTTGTAGCATTTTTTATTTCATTTATATTATTAGTTATCGCCTTTGCATAGATAAGAGAAACTATAATAGAAAAAATGAAAGATATAAATAATGAATATGGTAAGAATTTAAAACTCAATTCTTTTGCATCTTTTTTCATGTCTGCAGTGGAAATAAACTGTATGGAGATTTTTTCTCCATTTTTTAATTCTATTTCTCGCTCTTCAATGATTAAAGAATTATTACCGCTCTTTAAATTGACATTAAGGTCATCGCCAACTTGCAGTTCATCATCTCCGGTTTGTCCTTTTATGAGTGCTTTTATATCACTGCTTTTAGAATAAAATTCCAAAGACTGTTCGACAAATTTCCTATCTTTTCCTTGAATACTATTGGAAATTTCATCCGCTTTTGCATAAAGCTCCTGCTTTCTCGTTTCCAAGTAAGTTCTCGGGAAAATAAAAAATACCAGCAAATGTATTAAAACAATTACAGTTCCAAGAATTCCAAATGTCTGTAGAAACATTTTTGGAAATATTTTTAAATTCTTCATTTTCTCTCCAGTTTATAACCTACGTTCCTGATTGTTACAATACAATCTAATCCCAGCTTTTTCCTCAATTCTTTTATATATACATCTATAACTCTATCAAAAGGAATTTCATCCGTTTCTTTCCACACATTATCTATTATCTGTGCTCTAGTCAAAGCATGTCCTTCATTTTCCAATAAATATTTTAATATTTCAAGTTCTTTTGCATTTATATCCACATCCTCGCCATTGTACTTGGCTGTGTAACTTGTGAAATTAACTTCAGCATCTTTATATTCAAATTTTTCTTGACCACTATAATGCCTTTTAATCAAAGAATCAATCCTAACTTTTAAAACCGGTAACGAAAACGGCTTTTCCATATAACCATCTGCCAAACTTGAAAAGGCATTTATTTTGTATTCTTCATCATTAAATGCTGTCAACATGAGGACAGGTAATTTACTTTTTTTTCTGATTTCTTTTAAGACTTCCAATCCGTTTAGAAATGGAATTTGAATATCTAAAATTACCAAATTAATATCATTGTTATTAAAATTTATTAGAGCTTCCTGCCCATCTTTTGCTTGAATAATCTCATAACCGAATTCGGATAAATATTCAGAAATTCCCTCTCTGATAAATTGGTCGTCCTCAACAACAAGTATTTTCATAAGGTCCTCCTCTTATATAAAACTAAATTTTGCCATATTTATATTAAATATTACCCAAAATATAGTATACCATAAAAGGCGAAAATTATCGATGTATATACACCGATAATTTTCGTTCTCGTACAACAATTACGAAGTACCCCCATATCTAAAAAAACTATTTTGTATCGATTAATAAGTCTTTTGGTTTCTTTCTTAAAATATTTGAAGAAGATATTATTAACGCGATTGCAAGTACTATTGTCATAAACAATACTACATAAAGGAGAGCTTTTGGATTAATATTAACATCTAAACTTGTAAGTGTCTTATTAAATCCGTCAACCTCAGCTCCACCACCCAATTTTGTTGATGCTGACTGTCTTGCAATTTGTTTCGCAATACTTCCTGTAACTTTCTTCAATATGCTGTTTCCAAGTATTTTTCCTGTATAACCTGCTAAGAAATATGAACCTATAAATGCCGGTATTGCAACGAAAAGCAACTCAATGGCAAATTGTCCAAATATCTTAGTTTTAGAAATTCCTATTGATAACAATACTGCAATTTCTTTCTTTCTGGCATTCATCCATAAGAATAACAATAATGTAACTACTATGCCTGCGAATATTAGAGAACCCGCAAATAATTGATTTGCAATTGAATATATTCCGGAAATAGATTTTTGTAATGCAGGGAAGTTTGAAGAACTCTTAATTAAATTATATGATCTCCAGTTAATATCCAATTTTTTAAGATCTTTTATTACTTGATCTAAATTTCTGTTACCTTTTACAAAGAATGTTGCATCTTGATATGTTGCTGTATCTTCAGTATTTCCATAAACTTTAGCTGCTGTATGAACATCTGTAATTAAAGTGTTTTCATAAAGTTCTTGTGAATAAGTTACTGCACTTTTTCCATGTCCGTCAAAAAGCCCTTTAATTTCTACTTCAACAGTTTCATTTGCTTTCTTTTCATTATCCGCATCGTAAACATTTGATTTTAATTTGATTTTGTCTCCAACTTTCAAATTATTCTTTGCAGCTAAATCTTTGTGCATTAAAATTTTATTTTTATCTTCACTAGTTAAATGTTCACCTTCAACTAATTTATATGCACCTGAAACAAATTTTGTCTCTTTTTGAGAACTGTTTACACCTGTTAACATAACTGCTCTTTTGAAGTTTTTAGCTCTTTCTGCAGATTCGTTTCGTGAAGCACCCGGTGCTTCTACAATATCTAAGTTGTCGTCCAAGTTGGCAACACTGTTAATTCTCTTAACAAAATTATCCACATGTCCGGAATCAACAATTTTTTTGATATCTTGACCTCTTACATTACCACCACCTCTGGCAGTACCTTGATTTACTCTTCTATTAATTTCCATTGTAAAACTGTTTGTAATGTTTCCAAAAGTTTCTTCTGATGCCTTATTAGTAGCATCTTTTATAGATAAACTTATCAAGCTAAGTGCTGACATTGATAAGATAATTAATAATATAATTAACGATTTTAAACTCTTTCTAGTTACGTACGCAAAAGCATTTTTTAACATCGCTTACCTCCTACTTATTTTTTGTTACTTCTTTTAATCTTTTATTATTAAGTTCCAGTATTGTATCAGCTGCACTTGCAACTTCTTTACTATGAGTTACTACTATTACACATTTATTTCTTTCTTTAGCCAATTTCTTCAATACTTCTATTATTTCTCCGGCTGTAGTTTCATCCAAGTTACCTGTAGGTTCATCCGCTAAAATAACCGGTGCTTCTGATACTAAAGCTCTTGCAATAGCAACTCTTTGTTGTTGCCCACCTGAAAGCTTCATTACATTTCTTCTTACTTGAGTTCTATCAAGTCCCAATTCAAGTAATATATCCTCAGATGCTTTACTATTTACCAATCTGATATTTTCCAATGGTGATAAATAATCTATAAGATTATAGTTTTGGAATACAAGAGATATGTTATTTTTTCTGTGATTACTATAACCTGCTTTCTCTATATTTTCATCTTTGAACAAAATTTCTCCGCTATTCGGTTTATCCAATCCGGCTAACAATGAAAGTAATGTTGACTTTCCTGTTCCGGATTTCCCGATAATTGCATAAAATTTCCCAAGTTCAAATCCTTGATTTATTAATGATAAAACTTTTTCTTTTGAATTCGCATAACTATATGTTACATTTTTGATTTCTAATATATTCATTTACTTCCTCCTAACTAATTTGTGATAAAATTTCTTTCGGTTTCTTAACTAAAATCAATCCTGATGCAAAAACTACTGATAAAACAATAATTAGCACTAAAACTCCATAACTTTGTGCAAAAGTTATTAAATTGTTCATATTATATCCATTACTTACAAAATTAGATGTAATTGATGTCGTATCCTCTGAACTAATCAACCCACCAATAATTTGATTTACTACCAGATTTCCAAATATCAAAGATACCAGAATTGCCGGAAGTGATATAAATATTAATTCCATTATAAATTGAGTTACAATTTTAAACTTACTTACCCCAATGGATAATAAAATTCCAATTTCGTAAATTCTTTCTCTTAACCATAGTATCAATATCAATGAAAGAACTACAGAACCACCAATCATAATTGCAAAAGTCATTATTCTTATAATATGTTTAACACCATTTAATGACTCAAGAGCATCTTTAAAGGCATTTGCCTCTTTATCAACTGTATAAGATTTTTCCCAATCGACATTAAGTTTTTTAACCTTATTTATTGCCTCGTCCATATTTTCAGGAGTTCCCGAGAAAAATGTCAACTTATTTACTAGTTGTTTATTTCCTTCAACATTTAATGCCTTTTGTGCAGAATCATAATCTGTAAACATTGTATTTTCACTCAAATCTGAAGTTAATCCAGTTTGTTTTTCCTGTTTCTTTCCTGAAAAAATTCCAACAATTTCAAATTCATATTTCTTATTACTCTTGTCAGTTTGATTTGGATCTACAAACTCTAAACTAATTTTATCGCCTACTTTTAACTTGTTCTTTTCAGCAAACTCTTCATGAACTAATATTTTGTCTTTATCATTTTTTTCAATATTTCTTCCCTCTTTTATTGCAAAAACTCCACTGTTAAACAAAACATTTCTTTTTACATTGCTTGTAGCTTGTATTGAAACAACATTTTTTAAATAGCTTGGAATATCATCTCTAGTGATTTGTTGCCCACTATCTACAGCATTTGTATTTGACAATCTTGCCAGACCTTCATATTGAGAAACAACTTCTTCAATTTCCTTTATATCATTTATTCCTTTAAATTCATTCTTATCAAAATATCCTTGACTGTCTTTTTTGGCTATCGTTGAAGATGAATTTGAAGATTTATATAAAGACTTCTCCAGGCTAGTACCTGATTTCAAAATATTTAAACATGCATATAAGCAAGAAAGCACTACTGTCAAAATAATAAAAACTATAAAAGTTCTATTCTTTTTTCTTAAAACATATGCTATCGCATTTTTTACCACTGTCCTATTCAGCTCCCCTCTCTCAAATTTATTTTATATTTTTAGGATGTCCCCATTAAATTCTAAGTAATTAGAAATTTATCATTCCTCCTTAACTATATTTAGATTAATCAGCAAAAAAATACTTTAATTTATTTTTAAATTTTAAAGTATTTTCTTTACAGTAGCTATTTTAAACTAGATTTATGAAATATTTATGAAATGAAAATGAAATATTTATGAAATGAAAAAATTTTTTAAAAAATTTAATGACAAAGAGCTTTATGAAATCTCCAGAGTCATTGTACGCAATGACTACGTCAGACCTGCTTTTGTTTGCAAGCACGGGGCTTTAGGAGATCTCTCGGCTACGCTCGAGATGACGTCTAGGGGGCTTTACTTTACAAAGAGCTATGACGTGAAGTATTTTATTTTTATATAAAATTTTCAATAATTTTTTTGATACCTTTTATATTTTTTTAAATATTTCTCTCAAACTTTAATAATTAACCCTCAAACTCCTTGAAATACAAGGATATTTGCAAGAGT
>ERZ773005.72-NODE-72-length-97091-cov-5.322942_pt1 | contig 97091 bp, 83 predicted proteins | sample MGYA00580666_ERZ773005 | MGnify/ENA primary metagenome ERZ773005 (study PRJEB29015, sample SAMEA2737999) | human oral metagenome | biome: human oral; feature: human-associated habitat; material: dental | place: China | collected 2061 ...
AAAACCGGCTGGGATTTCCCAGCCGGTTTTCCTTTTCTCGTGTGCGGGAGAGTTTGCTTTAGCTCTTGTTTTTCCGGCAGGCAGTCGTTATAATAGAATCGAGGGGGTGTTGAGCGTGACCGATCAGGAGATTGCGATGCGCATTATCTGTTCGCTTTTGGGAGCACTTTGCATTATCAATATCTTTGCCCGGATCCTTGGCGAGGATCGTAAAAAGGCGTGGTTTCGCGTGCGCTCTGATTTCAGTTTTTTCAATATGCGGGGAATTTTTGGCCGGAGCTGGCTGTTTGGTCGTCCCCAGACGCTTGAAGGAGTTGGGGTAGCGCTGGCGATGTTCGCATGTATTGCGGCGGCCAGTTTCGTTATCTTTATCGTTTAATTTGTTTTGTTACGCCAATTTCATAATAAGGAATAGGTGCTTTTTACAAAGCCTAACAGAAAAGCCGGTATGAAGCCGGCGCGCTCACGCCACTGTGAGATGGAGTCGTTTTGATTTATGCCACTGGCCTTGGGGCCGGGAAGGTTCAAAACGGTGAGGAAATCGAGCCAGGAGAACTGCCTGTTCAGCGATCACTATTTGACCTGCGAGGGATGGGGAAAGGGATTAAAGGACGGAATAGGATGCCTTTCGCTGTTTTCGCGGAGGGCTTTTTTCTTTACTAAACCTACGCAAAGGGGGAAAAAGAATGAACGGAAAAAAAGGATGGTTAGGGCTCTTATTCATGGCCGCGCTGCTTCTCTTAACGGCGGGCTGCGGGGGAAAACCGGCGGCGCCCGCTGCTGACGGCGGAAAGAGCACGGCATTTGCCGTTATCCGGGACGATATGGGGCGGGAGGTAACGCTGGAGAAAAAGCCGGAGCGAATCGTCCCCGTGTCGGTGTCTTTTTTGGAGCCGCTTCACGCGGTAGGCGGCGATTTTGTCGCCCGGCCAGACGCGCGGATGGGGATGCCGGATTTTGCGAAGGATAAACCGAGCATCGGTCGGGTCTATCAGATCGATTTGGAAAAAGTGCTGGCTTGCACGCCGGATCTCGTCATCTTAAATAAAGGGATGAACGAGAAGCTGATCGAGCCTTTAACGGCAAACGGGATCCCCGTGCTGGTAGTAGATATGAAAAATTATGAGGACGTAAAGGGGGAAGTGCGGATATTCGCTCAGGTAACGGGCGAAAAGGAGAAGGGCGAGGCGCTCATCCAGTCAATGGAAGATAAACTCCACGCGATTCAGGCGCGTATTCCGAAGGAAAACCGCCGGGTTGCGATCCTGCACAGCACCGCCCAGGGGCTGAGCGTTCAGCTTGATACGAGCATTGCCGGTTCGGTGGCAAAGATGCTGGGCTTTACGAATGTCGCCAGCGGCATGACGGCCATGGAGAAAAATCCTGACGCCGCGCCGTACAGCATTGAAACGCTGGTGGAGCAAAACCCGGAGATTTTGTTTATTACTAGTATGGGCAAGATGGAGGAAATCAAGCGCAGTATGGAGGAGTTGATCGAGTCAAATCCGGCCTGGCAGACGATTCCCGCCATTAAAAGCGGCAAGGTGTATTATTTATCACAGGAGCATTTTCTGTTGAGCCCGGGACTCCATTACCCGGAGGCGGCGGAAGAAATGGCGCGGGATGTTTATCCTGAGGTGTTCCCATGACGGGAGACGCTCACGAGGCGATACGGGAAACGCGGCTGATGCGGCGGCTTTTCGTATTGGCTGTTTTCGCTGCGCTGGTAGTGACGGGCTTCGTCGTCAGCGTGACGATGGGATCGGTGCGTATTCCTCTGGAGGAGATTTGGCAGGCGCTTTTAGGCGATACACCGGGCGTTCATCAGCAGATTATCATGAATATCCGCTTGCCGCGGACGATTGTGGCGGCGCTTGTGGGCGTCAACCTGGCGCTTTCGGGGGCCGTTTTGCAGGCGATTATGAAGAATCCGCTGGCTGATCCGCATATTATCGGAATATCTTCCGGCGCGGGCTTAACCGGCATTCTCGTCATGCTGGTATTTCCCGGCTACGAGTATTTGATTACTCCGGCGGCCTTTATTGGCGCGATGGCGGCGGCGGTTTGCATCTACGCGCTGGCGTGGAAGAACGGGATTCGTCCGGTGCGGATTATTTTGGCGGGCGTCGCGGTTTCGGCTTTTCTCGGGGCGGGGATCTCGGCGCTCCTGATTTTTTACAGCGATAAGGTGCACGGGGCGCTCATGTGGATGGTCGGCGGGCTGGCGGCGCGAAGCTGGCCGCACGTTTCGATTATTCTGCCTTATGCGGCGGTAGGGCTGGTATTGGTTCTTTTAGGGTCGAAACATTTGAACATCTTACAGTTAGGCGATGAGATAGCCAAGGGGCTGGGGCTGAATGTCGAGCTGACGCGGGTCGTGATGACGGCTCTGGCGGCAATGCTGGCGGCGAGCGCTGTATCCGTCGTGGGGCTCTTAGGCTTCGTTGGCCTTATTGTGCCGCACGCCACGCGGCTTCTCATCGGCTCGGACTATCGCTTCCTTTTGCCCGGGGCGGCGCTTTTGGGGGCGGCGGTCGTAATTTTCAGCGATACCTTCGCTCGGACGGCCTTCGCGCCGACAGAACTTCCCGTCGGCATCCTGATGGCGGCCCTCGGCGCGCCTTTCTTTCTCTTCCTGTTAAGGAGGGAACTCTGATGGCGCTGGAAACGAAGAACCTGACGGTAACGATCGAAAAGCATACGATTATTAAAAACATCAATCTTACTTTCAATCCCGGGCGGCGGACAGCGATCATCGGTCCGAACGGGGCGGGAAAGTCAACGCTTTTAAAGGCGCTGTCTCAACTGAACACACATTATCAAGGTGAAGTGCTGCTCGATGGCGTCGACGTGAAGACGATCGGGCGGCAGCGCCTGTCCCAGCGGCTGGCAATTTTGCCGCAGGGGGCGCAGGCGCCGCCGGACGTCACGGTGGGCGCGCTAGTCGATTTCGGGCGCTTCCCTTATCGAAGCTGGCTAAGGCCCGGGGACCCCAAAGCGGATCGCGAAGCGGTGGAATGGGCGCTGGAACGGACGCACCTGCACGGCTTTTTGAACCGGCGGGTCATGGGGCTTTCCGGCGGCGAGCGTCAGCGGGCGTGGATTGCGATGGCGCTGGCGCAGCAGCCGGAAATTTTGCTCCTTGACGAGCCGACGACGTATCTCGATATTGGTCACCAGCTAGAGGTCATGAATATCGTGGAGGAGATTAACCGCGATTATCAGATGACGGTCATTATGGTACTGCACGATATCAATCACGCTCTGCAATACGCGGACGAGATCGTCGTCATCAAGAACCACGGCATTTTCGCGAAAGGGACGCCGCGGGAGATACTGACGGTTGATATGCTGGGCGAGGTATTCGGCGTTAAGGCCGATATATTCGTAAATTCGCAGGGAATATCGGTATTGTCGCCGGTTTCGCTGGTGCGCCGGGAGAATGGCAGAGAGGAGAGCGCGTTGTGAAGCGTCACGACTACGGAGCCGGGTACCGGCTGAACGCGGCGGTGAAGCATCCTACCCGGGCGCTGCGACGGGCGGCGCGGATTGGCGTGCTGACCCATATCGAAGAAGATTTTCCCGAGAGCAAAGCGAAAGAGGCGATGCTTGTTGTGAGTTATGGGGCGGCGGACGAAGCTGCCTATGAAGCCTCAATCGCAGCGACATTGGAAGCGATCGAGGAAGCGCACCCCGGGGTAACGATTGCGCAGGCGTTTACGTCGGACGTGATGATCCGGCGGTTCGCGGCGAGTACGGGCATCCGCCTGCCGCGCCCTGAAGCGGCGCTGGAAGGGTTGGCGGCCCGGGGGTTTACCCGGGTGGCGCTGGTATCGCTGGATTTTTTCCCGGGGATGGATTACGCGCTTTTGGGCGCGGTCTTTCAGGCGTATCGCCGGCGCTTTCGTAAGCTGGTGCTGGGCACGCCGCTCATGTACTGGATGGCGCAGGAAGACCAGCGCGACGATGTGGCGGCCTTTGTGGCGGCGCTGCGGACAGAGTTTCCGCCGCGTGCGCCGGATGAGGCGATCCTCCTCATGGCGCATGGCACGCCGCACCCTTCCAACGCTTTTTATGCGGTGATTCAGAACCGGTTGGAAGCGGCTGAGCTGGAAAATGTTTTCGTTTACACGATCGGCGGCTGGCCCCGACTGGAGCATATTTTACCGCAGCTGACGGCGCGCGGCGTAAAGCGCGTGATCTTGCTGCCGCTGATGATGGCGGTGGGCAAGCATGTGAAAGAAGATATGGCGGGCGACGATAAAAAGTCGCATAAGTCGATTTTAGAGGCGGTAGATTTCACAGTGAAAGTTCATCTCCATGGCCTGGGGGAAAGCGCTGCTCTCCGCCGCCTCTACGTCGAACGGGCGGAAGAGGCGTGGGATGCTCTGCGCCTTGAAGAAGATGGCAACGCGTGAGGGAAGCGGGAATGAGCGATGATTGAAATCAGGGGGCTGCGCAAGGTCTTTCAGCATAAAGACGCGCAGAACCGAACCGCGGATAAGGTGGCCGTCGAGGGATTGAATCTGACCGTTGAAACCGGCGAGGTTTTCGGCCTCTTAGGACCAAACGGCGCGGGAAAGACGACGACGATTCGCATGCTGACGATGCTGGCTCGTCCGACGTCGGGGACAATCCTCTACGATGGGAAGCGGATCGACGACGAAAAGGAAGCTCGCGACATCAAACAGATGATTGGCGTTGTGCCGCAGAATCTGAATTTTGATCAGGATCTTTCCGTAGGGGAAAATCTGGAACTGCACGCCCGGCTATATCACATGAAACGCGGCGAACGCGCGGCGCGGATCGCCGAGCTTCTCGAATATATGGAGCTTGCCGGGGTTTATAATGACAGCGTGCGCCAGCTTTCCGGCGGTATGAAGCGCCGTCTGCTTATCGCCCGGGCGCTGATCCATTGCCCGCGTATATTGTTTCTCGACGAGCCGACGGTAGCGCTCGATCCGCAGGTGCGTCGCCGGATATGGGAATATATTCGCGGTTTGGCGAAAATGGGGGCGACGATCCTTCTGACGACGCACTATATTGAGGAGGCGGAAGCGCTGTGCGACCGGGTCGCCATCATGAACGGGGGGAGGCTTCTGGCGCTCGATACGCCGCCGAATCTTTTGGCGCGGCTGGGAAAATATGTTGTCGAATGGGAAGAAGGCGCGCACCGGGAGTTTCGTCTCTTTGATACCCGGGAGGCGGGGCGGCAGTTCATTGGGACTATGGAAGGCGCCGCGTCGCTCCGCCGCTCTAATCTCGAGGACGTGTTTATCGAACTTACCGGGCGCAGGGAGGGGCTCTAATGGGGGAAGATATCTGGACGGTTTTCTGGCGCGACTGGATCGTGCTGAAGCACCGCCTGACCGCGTTTATTCTCAGCCGCATGATAGCGCCGCTTCTCTATCTAGTGGCGTTTGGCTGGGGATTAGGGCGCAGTATCCAGACGGGCGGCGTTTCCTACCTTGATTTTCTCGTGCCGGGGATACTGGCGCTTAATTCTATGAATATCAGCTTCAACAGTGTGACGCCGGTTCACGCCGAGCGCGTCTACCATAAGAGCATCGAAGAATATCTCGTCGCGCCGATCTGGCCGTATGCTTACGTCATCGGCAAGGTGCTGGCGGCGGTTTTGCGCGGGCTTATCTCGTCGGCGATCATCATCGTTTTAGGGTATGCCTTTGGGGCGCATTTCGCGCTGACGCCTCTCTTTCTGCTGGTGCTGGTCTTAAACTGCGCTGTGTTTGCCGAGATTGGTTTTCTGGCTTCGATGAAGCTTAAAACCTATGAACAGATGGGACAGATGAATACTTATGTTCTTCTGCCGATGTCGTTCCTTTGCGGGACGTTTTTTTCCCCGCATGCGCTCCCCGACGCGCTGCGCTGGTTTATCGAGCTTCTGCCGCTGACGCATACAAGCTATCTTTTACGTGGAATCGGCGGCGGGGCGGAGGTGTCGCTGCTTTCGGCGGGGGTTCTGGGAATTTATCTCGTCGTGGGGTTTTGGCTGAGCGGGCGGGCGTTTCGCCGCTTGGGACAGTAGTTTTCAAGGAGTTTGGCGTTTTTGGGAGAATGCGAGGGGTGCCGAATGGAAACAAAGATCATCTATATGACGAACGATAAACGCCGTTACGCGGCGATGGGAGATACCTGCCGGGAGCTTCAGGAGAAAGGGGAAATCTCGGATCTCTGCAACGTTGTTCAGATGGAGCGGTCGAGCGAGTGGAACTATGTCTGGGAGCGCAAGCTCCAGGGCAGTTCGCTGGTTATCGGCCGCTTTATCAATAATGTGACGAAATCCGCCTTCTGGCAGGCGTGTCGGGACTATCTGGCGGCGCGTCACATTCCGTACATTCTCGACGCAGTGGAGAGCGTAGCGGGCGAGGATCAGGGGACGGAGATCGCTCCCGCGGTGGTAGATCGCCTGCGACGGTACAGTTTCTACGGGGGGATGGAAAATTTTCGGAACTTTTGGCGCTATGCGGCGGCGCAGTTCGATAAGGCGGCGAGCGAGCCGGAGGAACCGGCGGTGCGCGCCTGGGCAGGAATTTATCATCCCGATTTGACGGATGGCTATACGACGGATTTGACCGCCTATCGGGAAAAATTCTGCCGCGCCGATCGACCGACACTGGGGCTTCTCTTTTACCGGGACGAGTGGATTTGGGAAGATCTGAAATATCCGGCGGCATTCGTCCGTGAGGCGGATCGGCAGGGATATAACGCGATTGCTGTTTTTTCTAATCAGCTGCCGGACGTATCGCTGGGGATGCCGTCGATCCGGCAGGTATTCCACGATTTTTTCCGCGCGGACGGGCGAACGGTGATCGACGCCTTGGTCACGACGATGAAATTTTCTCAGATCGGCAACGGCAACCTGCAAGTCGCCGACTATGAGGAGCTGGGTGTGCCGATTGTAGCGGCGTATACGCTCCTGACTTCAGAAGCCGAATGGCGGGCGAACCCCGAGGGACTGAACGCCATTGAAACGTCGATTGGCGTGGCGTTACCGGAGCTGGACGGGGCGGTTCACGGCGTCCCCATTGCCGGGCGGGTCACAGAGAGCGACGGGGCGATGGAGTACGTTCCTTTGCCCGAACGGCTGACGGCGCTCATTGCCCGCGCCGGGAAATGGGCGCGTTTGCGCTGGCTGAAAAATACGGATAAAAAAGTGGCGATTATCTTCCACAATTATCCGCCGAAAAATTATAACATCGGCAGCGCTTCGGGGCTTGATACGATGGAAAGCGTCCGGCGGCTTTTGGCGCGAATGGCTGCCGAGGGCTATAAGGTCGATTTCGTACCGGAAACGTCGGCGGCGCTCGTGGAACTCATGACGAGCCACGCTACGAATGATTTGTCGATGATGACGGATCAGCAGGCGGAAGAATGCCAGAAATTGTCGGCGAAGGAATATAGCGACTGGTTTCAGACGCTGCCCGAAAGCGCCCGGCAGGGGATGGAGGCGCAGTGGGGGAAAGCGCCGGGGCGCGTCATGCTGTCGGATGAAGGCAATATCCTGGTGCCGGGTACGATGGATGGGAATATTTTTCTGACGGTGCAGCCGGCGCGTCAGTATGGCATGGATCCCCAGCGCGCTTACCACGATCCGAAGATCGCGCCGACGCACCAATATCTCGCCTTTTATTATTGGCTGCGCGAGGTGTTTCATGCGGACGCTGTACTTCATGTGGGGACGCACGGCAATCTGGAATGGCTGCCGGGAAAGGCGACGGGGCTTGATGAAGCCAGCTATCCGGACATTGCGCTGGGAGCGCTCCCTAATATTTATCCCTACCTCATGACAATCACTGGGGAGGGAATTATCGCTAAGCGCCGTTCGGGAGCTTGTTTGATCGGCTATCTGCCGGCGCCGGTGGCTGACGCGGGAGCTTTCGACGAGCTGGAGGAGCTGGAGAAGCTGATGGATGAGTACGCGAATTTTAAAAACGCCGATTCGGAGCAGACGGCGGCAATCCAGCAGAAGATTCGCGAACAGGCAAAGGATGCGAAGCTTGATGATTCCGTGCCTTACGAGGAGAGCGTGCCGTTCACCGATTATCTGGCGGAATTGCACAGCTATCTGGAAGAGCTTCAGGACAGCGAAATTCATGTAGGGCTTCATATTTTAGGGGAAGCGCCTGCAGGCGAGACGCTGATCGACGAGGTAGGGCATCTTCTTCGCCTGCCGAACGGCGCGGCGGGCGCGCTGCCGGATCTTTGGGCGGAAAAGTACGGGACGACGCTGGAAGAGATCGGACGCTGTGGGATGGAAATCTGCGGCAAGAGCGGTCTTTCCGGCAGTGAGATTATCCGCCGTATCCGAAAAGAGAGCCGCGCTTTCCTCGCGGCAATCGCGAAGGGGGGATTTTCTGCTGATGCAGTTGAGGCGGCGCTGGTGCTCCCCGAGGTGAAAGAAGGAAGCGACGAGTGGCAGGCGAAGGCGCGAAAGATGGCGCAGTATGTCGTGGAGGAGATATATCCGCGGCTCAGCCGGACGTCAGATGAAATGGAAAATACGCTAAAGGCGCTGTCGGGCCACTATGTACCGCCCGGACCCTCCGGCTCGCCGAGCGCGGGCGGGGTCGATCTTTTGCCTTCGGGACGCAATTTCTACGGCTCCGATCCGCGCAGCCTGCCCTCGCAGGCGGGCTGGATCACCGGCTGTAAATTAGGGGATCGGATGATTGAGAAGTACATCACCGATCAGGGAAAATACCCGGAAAATATCGGCATGGTATTGTGGTCGGGGCCGAATATGCGAAGCAGCGGGCAGGATATCGCCGAATTTCTCTATCTTTTGGGCGTGAAACCGGTCTGGCAGAAGGGCAGTCTGCGGGTCGCGGGATTGGAGATCATTCCTATAGAGGAGCTTAAGCGTCCCCGGATCGACGTGACAGCGCGGATCAGCGGCCTTTTCCGTGATACGCTTCCTCAACTCGCCGAGCTTATGGATGAGGCGGTTATGATGGCGGCGGCGCAGGAAGAAAGCGAGGCGGATAATTTCGTACGTCGCCATATCCGGGAGGACAGCGAAGCCCTTCAGGCGGAAGGCGCTTCTGCGGACGACGCTTGGCGAAGCGCCGCTTTTCGCGTGTTTGGCGATGCGCCGGGAACGTATGGATCGGGGATCAACGTCGTGCTGGATTCCAAAAACTGGCAGGACGAAAAAGATTTGGCCGACGTCTACGTTCGCTGGGGCGGTCACGCCTTTGGCGGAGGCGCACGCGGCGATTATCAGCCGGAGCTGTTTAAAAAACGGCTCGCAGCGCTCGATCTGACCGTTAAGAACGAGGAAAATCACGACACGAATATTTTAAGCTCCGATGATTACAACGGATTTCACGGCGGCATGATCAACGCCGTCAAGAGCCTATCCGGCAAAGCGCCGCAGTCCTACGTCGGCGACAGCAGCAACCGCGGCAACCCTGCGATGCGCACCGTGGCGGAAGAGATGAAGCGGGTCGTGCGCGCCGAAGCGTTGAATCCTAAATATATCGAAGGTCTCATGAAGCATGGCTACAAAGGGGCGATGGATATGGCGAACCGCCTCAATATCAGTTTCCAGTGGGACGCCACGAGCCAGGTCATGGAGGACTGGATGTATGACAATTACGCGGAGAAGTATGCTTTTGATCCAAAGGTTCAGAAATGGATGAAGGAGGTCAATCCATGGGCGCTGCAAAATATCGCCGAAACGCTCCTCGAAGCGGAGCAGCGTCACATGTGGAACGCCAGCGACGAGACGAAGGAGAAGCTACAGGAGCTGTATCTTTCCGTTGAGGGCGAGCTGGAAGAAGACGATGAAGATGACTAAGCAGTCAGGAAAATATTTTATCTACAGGGGGATTGGTTTATGAAAAGACAGGATACGTTTCCGTTCACCGCCATTATCGGGCAGGAGAACATGAAAAAAGCGCTGGTCTTGAATGTCGTTAACCCGCGGCTGGGCGGGGTCTTGATTCAGGGCGAGAAAGGAACGGCGAAATCGACGGCGGTACGGGCGTTGGCCGATCTCCTGCCGCCGCGTCGCTGCATTAAAGGCTGCCGTTTCCATGACGATCCGGGGGCTCCCGCCGCTTGGTGCGACGAGTGCCATGAAAAATACGATCATCAGGAACCCGAGATTGAGCTTCTGCCGATGAAGGTCGTTGAGCTTCCCGTCAGCGCCACCGAGGATCGCGTCGTCGGCACGCTGGACATCGAGGCGGCGATCCGCGAAGGCAAAAGATCCTTTGAAACGGGGATATTGGCCGATGCCAACCGAAATATCCTGTATGTGGACGAGATTAATCTCCTCGACGATCACGTCGTCGATGTTTTGCTTGATTCAGCGGCGATGGGAATCAATACGGTGGAACGCGAAGGTATTTCCTATTCGCATCCGGCGCGGTTCTCGCTGGTCGGCACGATGAATCCGGAGGAGGGGGATATCCGCCCGCAGCTTCTTGATCGCTTCGCTCTCTCCGTCTATGTAGCGGGGGAAAAGGACCTCGACCGACGTGCCGAGGTCATTAAGCGTCGCCTTGAATATGAGGATGACCCGGCGGCATTCGTCGCGAAATGGGAAGAAGAACAGCAAAACGAAGTCCACCGTATCGAGCGGGCGATGAAGCTCCTGCCGCAGGTCACGGCGGCGAACGAGATCCTGCGGCTGGCGGCGAAGCTATCGATCGCACTGGGGGTTGACGGTCATCGGGCGGACATCACTCTCATCAAGACGGCACAGACCTTGGCGGCGGTGGCGGGACATACCGAAGTGAACCGGGAAGATCTCCGGGAGGCTGCCAAACTTGCCCTGCCGCATCGCATGCGCCGTCGTCCCTTCGAGGAGCAGTCGCTTAACTGGGACGACGTCGATAAGGTTATTGACGAATGAAGCGGCAGGGTTATCCGTTTACCGCTGTCTGCCGTTTGGAGAAGGCCAAGAAAGCTATTCTCTTGGCGCTGGTCAATCCCCACGCGGGCGGACTTTTGGTCAGCGGAGAAAAGGGAACGGGCAAGTCGACGCTGGCGCGCGGCGCCCGGGAGCTGACGGACAGCGCCTGGCTCGAAGTTCCCATCAGTATTACCGAGGATCGGCTGTTTGGCTCCATCGACGCCGAAGAGGCCATTCGGAGCGGGCACAAAAAACTCTTACCGGGATTGATCGATGAGGCCGACGGCGGAATTCTCTACATCGACGACGTGAACCTTCTGCGCGACGATCTTCTCTTCGCCATTCTGTCAATCGAAGAAGCGGGAGGTTATCGGCTGGAGCGGGATGGTTTATCGGAACATCGGCAGACAAAATTCACGGTTTTAGCGGTCATGTCGCCGGAGAGCGGCACCTTATCTCCCGCCAGCCTGGACCATTTTGGGCTTTTTGTATCGGTGGAGGCGGCGACGGATGAAGATAGCCGCATGGAAATTATTCAGCGAGTGACGGACTTTGAAAAGGACGCCCTGGCGTTTCGTGCGAAGTGGCAGGCGGAGATGGATGATCTGCGCGAAAAGATAAAGGCGGCGCGGGTTCTTCTGCCGCAGGTCGAGGTCTCCGGTGCAATGGTGCGTCTTTCGGCTGTTTACACCTTGAAAGCGAACGTGGCAGGCCATCGCGCCGATATTTTCCTGATCGAAGCGGCTCGCGCGGCGGCAGCGCTGGCGGGGAGGAAATTTATCCTTCCTCGGGATTTGGAAGAAGCTTCGGAATTTGTCCTACCGCACCGTATGCGCCAGCTTCCCCCCGAAACCGAAGCGCCGGCGGAGTCAACGGAGCAGCCGGAGCAGTCAACGACGGAAGAGGAAAAGAGCGCGCCGCCGCAGGAAGAGACGTTTTCCAAGCCTGACAGCCCCCCGCCGCCAAATCCCATCAACACGGAAGAACACGAGGGTAACCCCGAAGAACAGACGCCGCCGGAAGATATGGCGAATCCAAACGCTGGGAGCCGTGAGCGTGTCGACGCCGCCGATACTAGGGTACTTCTGCCGCCGGTTTGGATCGAGCCGCCGGGCAGCCGTCAGATGAAGAAAGGCAGCGGCAAGCGCAGCGCGACGAAAACCGATCTTAAACAGGGACGTTATGTCCGCGCCGGGATACCGAGGGGCCGCACGACAGACATCGCCTTTGACGCGACGCTTCGGGCGGCGGCTCCTTACCAGCGCCTGCGTCCTTCCAACGGCTGCGCCGTCGTTATTCGTCCTGAAGACATGAGAAGCAAGATTCGGGAAAAACGAACCGGCAACATCTTTATCTTTGCCGTCGACGCCAGCGGCTCGATGGGCGCGCGAGAACGCATGAAAACCGTCAAGGGCGTTATTTTCAAAATCCTGCTTGAAGCCTATCAAAAACGCGATCGGGTCAGCATGATTGCCTTCCGTAAGGATCAGGCCGAGGTGCTTCTTCCGGTGACACGCAGCGTCGATTTCGCCCAAAAGAAATTGGCGGCCATGCCCACCGGGGGAAAAACGCCGCTGGCTAAAGGCCTGCGTAAGACGGAAGATTTGCTCGACATGATCTATCGGCAGGATCCGGCGCAGGATCCGGTGCTTATCTTGATTACCGACGGACGGGCGACCCGCGCCCTTGCACCGGGCGCAGATCCGGTACAGGAAGCCCTTGTCGAGGCGAAGCGCATAGGAAAGCGCCAGCTTCCCATCGCCGTCATCGACACGGAGAACGGATTCGTCAAGCTGGGGCTGGCGAAAAAACTGGCGCGGGCTATGGAAGCGTCCTATTTCCCCGTTGACAAGATCACCGAGGATCAACTTCTTCACATCTGGCGAAGTACCGCCGCCCGCGCCTAAAAATTGCAGTGGAGTCTCTGCAACTGATAACGGAAAAAACAAGCCGGGATATATCTGCTCTTTTCCTTTTGCGAAAGAGCAGATATATCCCGGCATTTAAGTTGCGGTTGTATTTTGGGGCAATGGGATAAGCTGGGCTATTATCGTATAGGCTATTGGTTATTCTTTGATCCAGTGGACGCGGGTGGGGTCGTAGCGGTCTTGGGCGGCGCGGCGTTTCGCGCTGTAACCGAAGGGAACGATGGTAAAGGGGATGAGCGTATCCGGTAAATGGAGAATTGCCGCAGTTTTCTCCATGCTGGCGGAGATAGGGGCGATGCCGATCATGACTGCGCCGAGGCCGAGAGCTTCAATCTCCAGCAGGATGTTTTCGGTGGCGATGGCCATGTCGATGTCGCGAAATTCAGGGACGATGAGACCGTCGCGGCGAGAAACGAGGACGAAGGCCGCCGGGGCGTTTTTGACGCACATGGAGTAAGGTGTCGCCTCGGAGAGCGCGTGTAAAACCTTACGATCTGTGATGACGAAAAACTCCCACGGCTGTTGGTTCTTTGCCGACGGAGCGGCCATAGCGGCGCGCAGAATCTTTTCAATTTTTTCTACTTCAACAGCTTGTTCCTCAAATTTGCGGACGCTTTGGCGTGAAAAAATGGCATTCATGAAGATCCCTCCCATTTTCTTTTTATTATACATAGGCGCGTTAGTAAAGACAAGACGATAACGGAAAGGGGATAACGGGAGATTGTGGGGAAATATTTTGCATGTGGATTTCTGGGCGTGTTATAATAGAAAGGTAGAGCGAATGTTTCGCTTGGTGTCAACTATGCTACGGATTGGAGGCTATGATGATGAAAAGTGCAGTCAAATGGATAAGCGGATTAGGCGTCCTTGCTTTGGGCGCGGCGGTAATGGCCATACCTCTTCCAACGCTGAGAGAAATGCCTTTGCCGATGGTGCTGGCGGAAGAGGATTCGGGAGCGCGGGACGGTTTAGGCGGCAACGGTGAATATAAGTATAATGTCCGCCGCGGCATGTACCAGCAGGAAGGCGGAGCTGATCACCACGTCAAACCCGGCCGCTACGCGCAGCCACGGGAAAATGGATAATTGTACGCGGTAACATAGTATCAGAGATATTTCAATCTATCGGCAGAAAACCCCGGCGCGTGTCCTGCGCCGGGGTTTTCGTTGGAGAAACTTTATTCTTTTGCCGTTATTTTACATTTTGGAAAGCGTGATCGCCAGGGCTTACATCATGCCCGGCATACCGCCGCCCATACCAGCTGGCGGCATGGCCGGAGGATTCTTCTCCGGCTTGTCGGCGACCAGCGTTTCTGTCGTCAGCACCATAGCCGCGATGCTGGCGGCGTTCTGGAGGGCCGAACGGGTGACCTTCGCCGGGTCAACGATACCGGATTTGATCATATCGACATACTGTCCCGTCAGCGCGTCGAAACCTTTGCCCTGTCCGGACTTTTTCAGCTCCTCGACAACGACCGATCCTTCGAGGCCGGCGTTGTTCGCAATCTGGCGCACCGGTTCTTCTACGGCACGTTTGACGATCTCTACGCCCGTCTTGACGTCGCCTTCGGCTTTGACCTTATCCAGCGCCGGGAGAATATCAATGAAGGTTGCGCCGCCGCCAGCGACGATACCTTCTTCCACCGCCGCGCGCGTCGCGTTCAGCGCGTCCTCAATACGGAGCTTCTTGTCTTTCATCTCGACCTCGGTGGCCGCGCCAATCTCGATGACCGCTACGCCGCCCGCAAGTTTCGCCAGACGCTCCTGGAGCTTCTCTTTATCGAAGTCAGACGTCGTTTCGGCAACCTGTTTCTTGAGCTGTTCGACCCGGGCCTTGATAGCCTTCTTATCGCCGACGCCGTCGACGATCGTCGTTTCATCCTTCGTCGCCCGCACCTGTCCGGCGCGGCCGAGGTCAGCGATGGTAACGCTGTCCAGCTTGCGGCCCATTTCTTCGCTGATAACCGTACCGCCCGTCAAGATGGCGATGTCTTCCAGCATGGCCTTGCGGCGGTCGCCGAAGCCCGGCGCTTTAACCGCCAATGCCCGGAAGGTGCCGCGTAGTTTATTGACGACGATCGTCGCCAGCGCCTCGCCGTCAAGATCTTCGCTGATGATCATGAGTTCCTTGCCCTGTTTGACGACTTCCTCAAGGATCGGCAGAATGTCGGCAATGGCCGAAATCTTGCGATCCGTGATCAGAATGTAGGGGTCTTTCAGGACCGCTTCCATCTTATCGGCGTCCGTGACCATGTACGGGGAGATGTAGCCGCGGTCGAACTGCATGCCTTCGACGACCCGCAGGTTCGTTTCCATCGTCTTGGATTCCTCAACGGTGATAACGCCGTCTTTGCCGACGCGCTCCATTGCTTCGGCGATCAGGTTGCCGACTTCTTCATCCGAGGACGAGATAGCCGCGACCTGAGCGATCGATTCCTTGCCCGCGACCTTCTTCGATTTCTTCTTGATTTCCTCGACCAGTGTCTTGACCGCCTGCTCGATGCCTTTCTTCAAAACCATCGGATTTGCGCCGGCCGCGACGTTGCGCAGTCCCTCGTGAACCATCGCCTGCGCCAAGAGCGTCGCCGTCGTCGTGCCGTCGCCTGCGATGTCGTTCGTCTTTGTCGCGACTTCTTTGACAAGCTGCGCGCCCATGTTCTCGAAGGGGTCTTCCAGCTCGATATCACGGGCAATGGTTACGCCGTCGTTCGTGATCGTCGGCGCGCCAAATTTCTTATCCAATACGACGTTGCGGCCTTTAGGTCCCAGCGTCACCTTGACCGCGTTGGCCAGCGCGTCGACGCCTCTCTCCAGTGCCCGACGGGCTTCCTCATCAAATAAAATCTGTTTTGCCATAGTAAAGAACCTCCAATTAATCTAAGATTGTCTATACGAAAAATTACAGGATCGCGAGAATATCGCTTTGGCGGATAATCAAGTAATCCTCGTTATCGACTTTGACTTCGTTGCCGGAATACTTCGCGAAAAGAACCCGGTCGCCCTTCTTAACAGTCATCGGCGCCAGTTTGCCGCACTCCAGCATTTTCCCTTCGCCGACCGCGACGACCTTGCCTTCCTGCGGCTTTTCCTTGGCCGTATCCGGCAGCACAATGCCGCTCGCCGTTTTCATGTCCTGTTCCGAAACCTTCACCACTACACGTTCGCCCAATGGCTTAATCATTGTTATCGTCCTCCTGCAAACTATAAAATCGTTCTTGTTAGCACTCGATGTCGGTGAGTGCTAACTCACAATCCCTATAATAACGAATTTATTTCAAAAATGCAAGAGAAATTTTTGATTTTTTGTCCTTTTAGGAAAAATAATATTTGACTTTTTGACTTTTTGCGGTATAATTAAGTCTGAAGGTCGGGGCAGCGTCTCCGGTCACATTTTGAATTTGAAGTTACTGTTTCTATGAGGAGGAAACAATTATGAGTGAAGAAAGATATACACAAAAGACCTTGGCGGCTTTGCAGTCGGCGCAGCAGACGGCAGCGCTTCATTATCATCAGGAGATTACCTCGGCGCATCTTTTGCTGGCGCTGGTCAAGGAGCCGGAAGGGCTTTTAGCGACGATTTTCGATGAGGCGAAGGTTGATCTGCCGATGCTGCGGGTGCGGCTGGAGCAGATTCTGGCAAAAATCCCCAGCGTCAAGGGGCAGGATCGCCTGTCAATGGGTGTCGACATGGCGCGCGTTATGGCCAAGGCCGACGAAGCGGCACGGGAAATGAAGGATGATTTTATCAGTACGGAGCATCTTCTTTTAGGCATCGTGTCCGACGGCAGTGAGGAAGTGCAAAAGGCTTGCCGGGAGTTTGGCCTGACAAAAGCGAAGATCGAGGCATCGATCAAAAAGAACCGTAAGCAGAATGTGACGAGCGATCACCCTGAAGACGGGTACAAGTCGCTGGAAAAATATGGCCGCGATCTGACGGCGGCGGCGCGAGCTGGAAAGCTTGACCCCGTCATCGGGCGTGATGAGGAGATTCGCCGGACGATAGAGATCCTGTCACGGCGCACAAAGAACAATCCGGTGCTCATCGGCGAACCGGGCGTCGGCAAAACGGCGATCGTCGAGGGACTGGCTCGTCGTATTGTGGCCGGAGACGTGCCGGAGTCGCTGAAGAATAAAAGCGTTTACTCGCTTGATCTTGGCGCTCTGGTCGCAGGAGCGAAATTTCGCGGCGAGTTCGAGGAGCGCCTCAAGGCGGTGCTGGGCGAGATCGTGAAATCGGACGGGCAGATTTTGCTCTTTATTGACGAGGTTCACACCGTCGTCGGCGCCGGGGCGGCAGAGGGTTCGATGGATGCAGGCAATCTTTTGAAGCCGATGTTGGCCCGGGGCGAGCTGCGATGCATTGGCGCGACGACGCTGAACGAATATCGTAAATATATTGAAAAGGACGCGGCGTTGGAGCGTCGGTTCCAGCCGGTCATGGTAGGCGAGCCGACGGTGGAGGATACCATTTCCATCCTGCGTGGCCTGAAGGATCGCTATGAGGTCCATCACGGCGTCCGTATCCGGGACGCGGCGCTGGTGGCGGCGGCGACGCTTTCCGATCGCTACATTTCCGATCGTTTCCTGCCGGATAAGGCGATCGATCTTGTTGATGAAGCGGCTGCCAAGCTGCGGACGGAGATCGAGTCGGTACCGGCTCCTATCGACGAGGTGCAGCGGAAGATCATGCAGCTTGAGATCGAGGAGCAGGCGCTGAACAAGGAATCAGACGCTGCCTCGAAGGCGCGGCTGGAAGAGCTGTCGAAAGAGAAAGCGGCGCTCAAGGATAAGGAAGCGACGCTGCGCGGCCGCTGGGAAGCCGAAAAACAAGGAATCTTGCGGGTGCGCGGCCTTAAAAAAGAGATGGACACGGCGAAGCAGACGATGGAGCAGGCGGAGCGCAAAGGCGATCTTATGAAGGCATCGGAAATTAAGTACAGTAAATTGCCGGAGCTGCAAAAAAAGTTAGAGGAAGAAGAAAAGATCATCGCCGAGCATTCCGCCGATAATCGCCTTTTGAAAGAAGAGGTCGGCGAGGAGGACATCGCCGCGGTCGTAAGCCGCTGGACAGGAATTCCCGTCACGAAAATGCTGACCGGCGAGCGTGAAAAGCTCCTGCATCTGGCAGATGTCCTGCACGAGCGGGTCGTCGGTCAGGACGAAGCGGTGCGGGTCGTCAGTCAAGCGATTCTGCGGGCGCGGGCGGGCATTAAAGACCCGAATCGCCCCATCGGTTCTTTTATTTTTCTTGGACCCACGGGTGTTGGCAAGACGGAGCTGGCCAAGGCGTTGGCGGAAGCGTTGTTCGATGATGATCGCAGTATGATCCGTATCGATATGTCGGAATATATGGAGAAGCATTCTGTTGCCCGCCTGATCGGTGCGCCTCCGGGCTATGTCGGTTACGATGAGGGCGGACAGCTCACCGAAGCGGTGCGCCGTCGACCGTATAGCGTTATTTTGCTCGACGAGATTGAGAAGGCACACCGCGACGTGTTCAACGTACTGCTTCAGATTCTCGACGACGGGCGTCTGACCGACGGCAAGGGGCGGGTTGTGAACTTCAAGAATACAGTCATTATCATGACCTCGAACCTCGGCTCGCAGGAAATCCTCAACAAGGATTTTGAAGCGGCACAGACGGCTGTCCGGAGCCTCTTGAAAGAATATTTCCGGCCGGAGTTTTTGAACCGGGTCGATGATATTATCATTTTCCGGGCGTTGGCAAAAGAGCAAGTGAAAGAGATTGCGGCGCTGCTTTTGGAAAATCTCTCGAAGCGGCTGGAAAAGCAGGTCAAGGTCAAGCTGACGTGGAGCGACAAGGCGCTGACGGCGCTGGCGGAGCAGGGATTCGATCCGAATTTTGGCGCGCGTCCTTTGCGCCGTCTCTTGAGCCATTCTATCGAAACGCTGCTCTCGGAGAAGATCATTCGGGGCGACGTAGCGAGCGGCGATACGGTCGCTATCGGCTTTACGAAAGGGAAGTTTACCGCCGAAAAAGTATAATCTATCATTTAGGCGCCTCTTTGCCGACGTGGAAAACCGTCGGCGAGGAGGCGCTTTTTCGTGCGGCGTTACAGGTTTGTTTCAGGCGGCGGTGTTATCTTCTTTCCATAGTTTTGCTTGATTTTTGAGGTGAATGGGGTATGAAAAAATATATTTTCTCCGTCTTTTTTACGGCGGTGCTGACAGCGACCCTCACGGCGGCGCTTTTATTGGGAGCGGGAGCTTACGCGGCGGGGGGATACTTTGTCGATCTCGCCTTAAAGCGCGGCTCTGGTGGCGATCCTACCGCGCCGCCAGTCGTTTTTAAGAGCGCGATCGAGGGCAGCGGCCGTAAGATTGAGGAGCCGCGGCGGCCGGATTATGTTTCGGAAGCGTGGCATATCCGTTCCTTTGATCATCTTGCCCTTCAGGCAACGCATTTCTCGCCGATGGAGGAGAGCCACCGTTGGGTCGTTCTGGTGCATGGCTATGGCTTGGAGCAGGACTATACGTGGAACTTTGCCGAGCAGTATCTGCGGCATGGTTATCAGGTGCTTACGCCGGATATGCGCGCTTCAGGAAAGAGCGAGGGCCAGTACCTGACGATGGGGGCGCTGGAAAGTCGCGACGTGGAGGATTGGGTGAAAGAGATTCGTCGTCGCGACCCTGCGGCGAAGGTTGTCCTTCACGGCGTGTCGATGGGGGCGGCGACCGTCATGCTGACGGCGGCGCGCCAGCCGGACGGCGTTGTGGCAGCGGTCGAAGACAGCGGCTACAGCGATCTATATGACTTATTTGGGGCGGAGCTTGATCGGCTGCTCGGCGTGCCCATGCAGCCGTTATTGGAACTGGCCGATATCATTTGCGAACGGCGCGCCGGTTTTTCCTTTGCCGAAGCGTCGCCGATCAACGCCGCGCCAAGTATTCAGCTGCCGATGCTGTTCGTCCACAGCGATGTGGATAAGCTCGTTTCTTACGATATGATGCAGGCGCTTTACGCAGCCTGTCCCGCGCCGGATAAGGAGCAGTACACGGCGAAAGGTTATCCTCACGGCGTCGCGTATCAGGACAAAAATTATTTTCCTACCATATTTACCTTCGCCGACCGCTATGCGGTTCCCTGACCGGCGGGCGGAGAAGGGTTATATCTTCGGCTATCCGACGACAAACATTATCAGTCGGAAAAATATCGCTAACGCCGACATTCAAACGTGTGATTATTATTGGCTGACTAAGGACTGGAAGCTGGCGGAATAAAAGAAAATAGCGAAAGACGAAATCCCGGCAGAAATTACTTTCTGGCGGGATTTTGCATTAAAAATTAACTTTAACTTTTCATCGTTTGTGATATAATTGCAATGTAGTTGAGGATTATTCTCAATTTGATCACATAATGGCAAAAATGGTAGAAGGTATGGCAGCGATAGAAGAAGAGGCTGGAGGAGAAAAGACAGGCGCTGGTAAATGGAGTGACGCTGGGTGCGCGAAGGGGTGAGGGAAATGTTCAAGGGATTTTTCCAAAATTGCGCCTGCCCGAAAGGACTGGCTGGGAAACTGATGGTCGCGATGATGAATTACGGACCGCACGCCGCCTTGGCTAAATGGGCGTTTCAGCATATTCAAATTGCAAAGACCGCGATGGCACTCGATGTCGGTTGCGGCGGAGGCGGCAATGTGCGGCGATTGCTCGTCTGTTGTGAGAACGGTCATGTCGTTGGCGTCGATCAAAGCGAGATCAGCGTGGAGAAATCACGAAGCTATAATGAAGAGGCGATTCGCAGTGGACAGTGTGAGATTCGACAGGCAGATGTGGCGGAGCTTCCTTTTCCCGAGGCGACCTTTGACGTAGTGACGGCGTTTGAGACGGTATATTTCTGGCCGGGGTTGGAAAAAAGCTTTCGGGAAATTTTTCGGGTTATGAAGCCGGGCGGCGTTTTTCTTGTCAGTAACGAATCGACAGGGCACGATAAAATTGCGGAAAAATTTTCTCGGATCATTGACGGCATGGTTCCCTACACGGTCGAAGATATCGGGGACGCTATGCAAAAGACCGGCTTTACCGTCATTGAAACGGATATTGATCAAAGGACAAATCGTATCGCCGTTGTAGGGAAAAAACTGACGGATGTGGGGCAAAATAGTGATCAGCTGAGGTAAAAAGAAGGGCAGGTAATGGATAAGCATGAAACCAAATTATAAAAATTGGGTGCCGAAAGGTATGTTGTGGGGAATATACGCAGCTACGGGCTTAGCGGTGATCCTTTTTGTGTGGGCGGTGACGTCGCTGGCCGGCATTTGGGAGCTGGTACTGGACGGTGTTTTTGGTCTGCTGTCGGTTGCCGGTCTGTTTGGCGCGGTGACGATGACACGGCTATATAAGGCTTTTTCGTATGAAGGAAAAACGCGCCTCTCAGAACGGATTATTGAGGGCACTGCCTCCTACGTGACGATTCCTGCAGGTGGAACGGGGCTTGACGTCGGCTGTGGCAGCGGCGCCTTGACGATCGCCTGCGCCAAGCGTAATCCTGAGGCGAAAATGGTGGGTGTGGATCGCTGGGGGATCGAGTATTCGTCATTTAGCCAAGCGCTTTGTGAGGAGAACGCCAAGGCGGAAGGAGTTGCAGAGAAGATCGAGTTTCGCCAGGGCGACGCCCGAAAACTACCCTTTGAAGACGAGACGTTTGACGCAGTAACCAGCAATTATGTTTACCACAATATCAACGGTATTGATCGGCGTAAATTGTTGGAAGAGACTCTGCGTGTTTTGAAAAAAGGCGGAACCTTCGCTATTCATGATCTCTTATCGCCGTCCTATTACGGCGATCTGGAGACATGGATGGAGGAGCTTATAAATGCAGGGTACGAAAAGGTCGAACTTATCGATACGACGCAGGGAAAATTCATGACCGCTGAGGAAGCAAAAAAATTGTGGCTAAAAGGATCCAAACTGCTTCTCGGACAAAAATAATTTTGCCGTATTTTGGGAAAAATAAACTCGAAACCGCTGGAAGCGCTTAGTTCCGGCGATTTCGAGTTTTTGTTCTGTCGAGCCTTTGGTCAGGCTGGATCGGGGGTATAAATAACGCTTTGGTTCTTGCCGTTCTCTTTCGCCTGATAAAGAGCCGCATCCGCCTGATCGAGAAGATCGGCAAATTCGATTGCCGGATCGACAAGGGTAAGCCCGATACTCAGGCTGATGGGAATAATATTGGCGTTCTGCTCGCGGATATGACGATTGAGCTCGTCCATCCATTTCTGCGTTTCTTGCGGCGGCTGAAAGAACAGTCCGATAAATTCGTCGCCGCCCCAGCGGCTGAAAAAGCCGTTTTTGCCAATGTTTTTTTGAATATAATCGGCGGTCAGCTTTAATACCGTATTGCCGTACAGGTGCCCGAGGGTGTCGTTGCAGGCCTTGAAATTATCAATGTCGAACATGACCAGGGTCATCGGCCTGGCGCCGTATTTTTTCAGCTCGATAAGGAAGCGCTCTTGAAATAGCTTGCTGTTTGGCAGGTTCGTGACGGCGTCCATATTTTCCACGATTTTGACCCGATTATTGAGCTTGCGGATAAGCCCGGTTGATATGGTAATGCAGCCGACGATGATGAGGAGAATGCAGATGATATCGTAGCGAAGGCGCTTGGCATATGCTTCCATCAGAGGCACGGTGTCTTTTTCAATGATAAAGTTCCAGTGAAGATTGGCGTCGTGTTCGATCTTCAGGCAATGGGTGCCGAGCCAGATAGGATCAGTCCGCGGGTGCGGCGTAGAGATTTCTTCGGGGGAAAGGCCCGTTAAGCGGGCGACTTCTTCCGGCGTTTTAAAATAGTCCATCGTCCAATGCAAAGAATTTGCGGCGTTTTCGGTATTTACAACGTAAATGTTGAGGCCCAGTTCCTCGCAGGAGCGGTTTATGCGTTCTTGAGTGCTGTTGATTTTTCGCCCGGATCCGATAACGCCGAGAAACTCTCCCGCATCGTTGACGACGCGGCAGTTTACAAAGATTGATGAAGCGTAATTGTCTATCTCGGAACGGTCGAGTTGAATATCATGCGCACGCCCGAGACGGAGAAAATTATAATACCAGACATCGATCGGCTCGTCCGGCGAGATAGTTTTGATAAGCCCGTCTTGATAATAATAACGGAGACTTTTATCGGAAATAAGAAAGACGAGATTATACTTATATTTTTTCTGGTAAGCGCCCAGATAGCGCAAGAGCGGCTGAACGTCGTCTTTATTATACGCATCCGGTTCCGTCGCCAGCCAGTCCCACAGAAAAGAATCCGCGGCCATACCTTCGGAGATCGTTATTTGTTCCGCCACATAGCTGCCGATGTTTTTCGAAACGTCGGCGGCCGCCATGGAAACGGTGCTTTCAACCTGCCTTAGAGCTAAATTATGGTAATATTCGTGATCCGAATACAGGACGAAGCTAAAACCCGTGACGATCAGGAGCGTGATCGCCAGACTGGCGAAAAAGACATTGTAACGTTGGAACATATCTGAGCCTCCGCAGGTTAAGGAAACGCTAAGCAAGTTCAAATAAATAATAAATAAATCTTAGATTACATTTTATTATAACAAGGCAAACAGGCTTTCGCAATCAGGAGGGAAGACTTTAGGAGGAAATGAGGCAGAAATTTTCCTTCGCACGTCATAAGGATTTTGTAATAAACGGGGCGGTGGGTTCTCTTATTCTAACCTTTCGACTTCGCAGGTTCGTTGTAAAATGAAATCATTAGCAAAATTTGTTATCATACGATTTATTCGCTGCGAGAATATCCGATTTCCAAAATCGCGCTGTCTGTCACGTGAATTTATGTTACACTAAGGCTGATTACAAATCATATTATGAAGGAGGACTCATTCTTATGAAAAAAACTTTATTGTCTGTTTTGGCGGCGTCATTGGTTTTAGGAAATTCCGCGCCTACCTCAGCGGTCTCCAATCCTTTTGCTGACGTCCCCGCCGATCACTGGGCGTATGACGCCGTAGCCCAGCTCGCGGCGGACGGCGTTATTGAAGGCTATGGGGACGGCACTTATCGTGGTGATCAGGAGATTACACGATATGAGATGGCGCAGATGATCGCGCGTGCCATGACGCGAGGCGCAAAAGGAACGGACAAAGCTCTAATCGATAAGCTTGCCGCCGAATTTGCCGACGATCTCAATAATCTCGGCGTCCGGGTTGCAAGCCTGGAGAAAAGAGTCGATAACGTGAAATGGCTGGGACGTCTCCGTTATCGTTACAATTCGAAAAAACATGAGGGCGAGCCTTCCGCTAACGTGAACCAGGTGCTTCTGCGTCTGGAGCCGAATGTGAAAATAAATGAGCATTGGACAGGCAAGGCGCGTATCGACTACAGGACAGATATGAACAGCGCCGCGAACACGACGACCTCGACGCTCGATCGGGTCTACGCACAGGGCATATACGGGGATACGGTCATCAATCTTGGTAAGTTGTGGTATCCTACGCAGGCTGATTATGGTTTGGTATTGGATGGATCGATAAATGGCGGACAGGTCAGTTTCGGAAAAGACGTAAAGGTTTCCTTAGCCATTGGCCGCTACAATCTGAATACCTATCGTGATTTTGGAGCGGCTGCCGGGGGAGCGGACACCGTCAGTTACCAGGCGATCGAAATCTATAACGACCGGACGCAGAAATTTACATGGGGCGTGGGATACCATCATTTAAAAAACGATCGTTATCTGCAAAACCTGTACGGGAATGATGACGCCAACATCTGGGCTGTAGGACTCGGATATAAATTCACGCCCAATATAAGTCTGACCGCCTCTTATGCGAAAAATACCAGCGGGGATATCGCCAGCAAATACCGGCAGGCATATATCTTCGCGCTTAACTACAAGGGCGCGAGGGCAAATGATGCCGGATCGTTCGGTGTTACGGTAAATTACCGGCATTTCGGACAATATGCGACGCTGCATCCGACATACGATATCGTTTCGATGCTTGATAACACCCGCACCATTAAAGGCTGGGAAGCCGGTTTCTCATACGCGTTTGCCAAAAACATCGTAGGCAGCGCCTATTATTTCCGCGGCAAATCCGTCAACGATACTGGCGACAAGGATTATAGCAACATCTTTACGGAAGTAAACTTTTTCTTCTAAAGGGGACGTCCTCCCATAATGAAAAGTTCTGCCGTTTCATGCGGATTGTTCCCTGTTAAGCGGACAAGAAAATAAGTTCCAGTTGTAGAGTTACACTGATTTATGCGGCCTCACTCCACACTTCGCAGAATAAATCTGGCGAAAAACAAGTTGACGCGGCGGCGGCGATATGATAATATACGTACTTGTAAAACAAAGCCAGAGGCCACCCGCTTCTGCACCTGTCGGCGCGTTCGCCGTCCGGGTTTGATATTGGGGAATACGAGGGTGGCTTCGCGCCGCTCTTTTTTGTTGTTACTTATCTATCGTGGAGGTGTTTTCCAATTAGTAAAGACAGTTTGAGAATCAATGAGGAGATCCATATCAGGGAAGTCCGCGTGACCAGTGCGACTGGCGAGCAGCTGGGGATTATGGCGACGCGCGACGCGCTGCAGCTGGCGGAAGAACAGCATTTGGATCTCGTAGAGGTTGCGCCGAAGGCTAAGCCGCCGGTGTGCCGCATCATGGATTTCGGCAAATATAGATATGAACAGCAGAAACGGGATAAAGAGGCGAAAAAGAAGCAGAAGGTCATTACGATCAAAGAGGTGAAGCTTCGCCCCAATATCGAGCAGCATGATTTTGACGTCAAGCTGAAAAACGCCCTGCGCTTTATCGAAGAAGGCAATAAGGTCAAGGTGACGATTATGTTCCGAGGGCGGGAGATGTCTCATCAGGAGCTGGGGCGCGACGTTCTGCGCCGGGTCGCCGAAAAGCTTAAAGATCTTGTCGCCATCGAGCGCGACGCCAAACTTGAAGGAAAAAATATGATCATGATCTTGGCGCCGAAAGTATCGGCTAAATCACCGAAAGCCAAGACTAAAGGAGGAGAAGAGTAATGCCAAAGATGAAAACCCGTCGGGCGGCGGCAAAGCGATTCACCGCGACAGGAACCGGTGAGTTTAAGCGCAACAAAGCTTATAAAAGACATATTTTAGAGAAAAAGTCGCAAAAGCGCAAACGGAATATGCGTAAGGCGGCGCTGATTACAGCAGCCGATCATAAGCGCGTCAGCCGTATGCTACCTTATGCCTAAAAAGTACTTTATATTCATTGAGGAGGAAAAAACATGCCAAGAGTAAAAAGTGGCGTGACGGCACATAGACGTCATAAAAAAATCCTGAAGCTGGCGAAGGGCTATCGCGGCGCGCGCAGCAAGCAGTTTAAGAAGGCCAATGAGCTGGTCATGAAGGCTCTTTATTACGCCCGTCGGGATCGCCGGGCGAAGAAGGGCGACTTTCGCCGTCTTTGGATCGCCCGGATCAACGCGGCGGCGCGCCTTAACGGGATGTCGTACAGCCGTCTGATCAACGGCCTGACGAAGGCAGGGGTCGAGATCAATCGCAAAATGCTGGCGGATATGGCGATCAGTGATGCGGGCGCGTTTTCGCAGCTTGTCGCGGTAGCGAAAGAAAATCAGTAAGGGAATCTGCATGTCAGGCAGGATTGAGTCCGCAGAGGCTTGGTTCGTCGATTCACGCCGTACCATTAAAGCAATGGGGGACGGCGAGGAGCGGCGCATCGAGCGGCTGCGGATTTTTTGCTACCGGAAATGGGGCGCCTGCAGCGATTTGGCAAGAGGATAAATATGGAACGGATTGAGAGCGCGGCAAATGCGAAAATAAAATGGACGGCGCGACTTCGTCAACGGAAATATCGGGAAAAAGAAAATTGCTTTATCGTTGAAGGAACGCGGCTGGCGGAAATGGCGGCGGCTTCCGATTGGCCGCTGATATTGGCGCTGGTAACAAAAGCGGCGGCGCAAAAGCCGCGGGTGGAATGTATTCTGACTCAGCTTGCGTGGCACGGCTGTCCGATCTATGAAGTATCCGAAGCGGTTATGGCGAAGGCGGCGGCTACAGTGACGCCGCAGGGATTGCTGATCGTCATGAAGCGCCGCCTGACGACTTTGGAAGAACTGCCGAAAATGAGGGAGCCGGCGCTCTGGGCAGTACTCGACGGGGTACAGGATCCAGGCAACGCGGGAACGATCCTGCGAACAGCTGATGCGGCCGGGGCGACGGCGATTATCACTTTAACGGAAACCGTGGATGTTTTTTCTGACAAGGCGATTCGGGCGACGATGGGATCGCTTTTTTACCGGCCAAGCGTGGCTGGCGTGACTGCGGCAGAGTTTATTCGTTTTTCTCAGGCGCAGGAGGTTCAGCTTTTTGCCGCGGTGCTGGATAAAACGGCGAAGCCATATTTCATGGCCGACTATCGCCTTCCCACGGCGGTTGTTTTTGGGGGCGAAGGGAGCGGCGTTTCGCCGGAGATTTTGGCGACATCACAACGAATCTATATTCCGATGGCAGGCGCCGCGGAATCACTCAATGTTGGAGTGGCGGCGGCCGTTATACTTTACGAAGCTTTGCGGCAGCGTCGGTATGGCTCATATTGGCCGGCGGGATGAACGCCGCGCGCCATGGGCGGCGCATAAGAAACAGTAAAATTTGCCGGAAATTCCCAGATAACTTAGCTTGCTGCCATGTGGTACATTTTTCCTGAGCGACCCACTGCAAAAATAAAGCGGGGCTAACGCGGCTGCTAGGTAAAAAATCCCCGAAAGACCGGTCGTTCCGGTCTTTCGGGGGTTTTTATGAAGAGCTGTTTCTCTGGTGTTTTCCAAAGACGCCTGTCAACGGTTTATTTTAGTACGCCGATTTCTTTATAGTATTTTTCCGCACCTGGGTGCAAGGGGAGATTGGCGATATCTTTGACGGCGTCAGCCGGTTTTAGCCCCTTCAAATTTTTCTGCGACTGGCCGAGCTCGTCGATGTGTTCCCAGAAGGTTTTCGTGAGTTGGTAGACGAGAGGTTCCGGCATATCGGCGCGGGTGAACATGACCATTTTAATGGCTGAGGTGTGGATGTCGGCGTCCTGATTGGGATAAGTGCCTTGCGGGATCGTGTAGGAAGCGTACCACGGATATTTTTCTTTCAGAGCGGTCATCAGACTGTCGTCGATATTGAGAAGCTGGCAGCCGGAGGAGAGCGCCTGCGAAACGGCGGAAGCGGGAGCGCCGGACATAATCCAAGCCCCGTCGATGCTGCCGTTTTGGAGCATATCTGCGGCGTCGGTGAAGGTGATGTATTCGCATTTCAGATCATCGGGGAATTTCAGCCCGGCGGCGGTGAAATGCGTGGCGCATTCGTTGTAGACGCTGGAACCGGCGGAAGCGACAGCAAAGTGTTTACCCTTGACTTCGGCGAGGGAATGAATGCCGGAGGCTTTCGTCACGACGATCTGGTTCGGGTTCAGGTAAAGACCGCCGATGGCACGGAAATCTTTGAACGCCTGATCTTGAAAGCTGTCGGTTCCATTCAACGCTTGAAAGCAGTTGCTGCTGATGGCAATGGAGACCTGCGCTTCGCCGTCGGCGACCATGCCAAGATTCGCGACGCCGCCTGCCGAGGCTTGACTGGCGGCGCTCACTCCGGGAATGTTCTGGTTCCACATATTCGTAATGGCGGCGCCAACGGCGTAAAGGGCCCCAGACGCGGAAGCGGTAGGAAAGTTAATTTTTACCGTTTGCCCGGCGGACGGACTTTCCGGTGTTTGCGCTTTTTTTTCGCCGCCGCAGCCTGCGACCGTACCGGCGATGGCCAGCGCCGCTAAGGCGACGGAGAGGGCACGTTTCAGGGATGGGAAATTCATGGAAATTCCTCCTTTGGATGATAATTTTAAAAAGTACGTTTTTGAAGAAAGACTCTGCAGAGAAGTACGTAAAGGTCACTTTGAATTTTCCGGGGCAGGTGCAGGCGTTTTGCGGCACGCGCGGAGAGTCTGATAGAGAAGGACGGCGGCAAGTCCGCCAATGCCGATAAAGTCGCTGTAAACGCCGGGCAAAAGAAGGAAGGGCGCCGAGCCGATAAGAAGCAGCCGCTCTATTAGCGATGCTCGATATAAAACCCAGCCTTCCAACCCCATGACCAAGGACGTCGTGCCAATGAGCGCCGTGGCGACAGCCCAAAAAGTGGCGGCGAGGCTGGCATTCGACTCCACGCCGACGAGAAGGATTGGATTATCAAGGAAGAAGAAGGGGATTAAAAAACCGACGAGGCCCAGGCGCACCGCCCACAGACCGGTTTTTGTCTGATCAGAACCGGCAATACCTGCGGCGACATAGGCGCTCATGGCGACCGGCGGAGTGATATTTGAGAGGCAGGCATAGATAAGGCAAAAGAGATGAGCGACAATGGGAATAGCGCCGGCTTTGATGAGCACAGGAACGGCGACGGCCTGCACGATGACATACGCGGCGACGCCGGGGACGCCCATGCCGAGGATACATGACATAATCATGACGAGAAGTCCCGTCAGGTAAAGGCTCTCACCATTAACGAATGACAGGATCAGATAGCCCATGTTGAGACCCATACTCGTCAGGGTGACGGTGCCGATAATGACGCCGATAATGACGCAGCAGACGCCTACGGAAATGGCGCCGCGCGATCCTTCAAGGACAGCCTCAAGAATGATCGCCGGCGTCATGCGCGTTTCTTTGCGCAGCCAGCTCGCCGCGATGGTGACGAAAATAGAAAGCACCGCCGCATAGAGAGGGGTGAAGCCCCAGAACATCATGCCGATGAGAGAAACAAGGGGAAGAATAAGATGGCCTTGGCGGCGAAGGACGAGCATGGCGTCGGGGATATTTTCCTTCGCGAGGCCTGAAAGCCCCAGCCGTTTGGCCTCAAGATGCACCGCGAGGAGAAGGCCGGCGTAGTAAAGAAGAGCCGGAACGATGGCGGCCAGCATGACTTTTGTGTAGGACAGGTTGAGAAATTCCGCCATGACGAAGCCGACCGCGCCCATAATGGGTGGGCAGAACTGTCCTCCCGTGGAAGCTACCGCTTCGACGGCTCCGGCGAATTCTTTTTTATAGCCGGTGCGCTTCATCAAAGGGATCGTGATTGTGCCGGTGGTGGCGACGTTTGCGATGGCGGAGCCGTTAATCATGCCAAGGAGCGCCGAAGCCACTACCGCGACCTTCGCCGGACCGCCCGAGGTCTGTCCGACGAGCGTCAGGGAAAAATCGTTGATAAACCGGGAGAAGCCGCTGTGCTTTAAAAAAGCGCCGAACAATACAAAGAGAAAAATATACGTAGCCGATACGCCGATCCCCGTGCCCAGAACGCCCTGCGTCCCCCAGAACTGCGTCACCAGTACGCGTTTCAGGGTAAATCCGTTGTGCCCGAGATAGCCGGGCAGATAAGCGCCGAACCAGTTGTAGGTGAGGAAGAGAAGCGCCAAAAGCGTCAGATTTCCCGAAGCGCGCCGTGCCGCTTCGAATATCGCGAGCAACGCCGCTCCGGCGATAATCAGTTCAAAAGACGTTACCCGGCCGCCCTGCTGGGCGATGCGCGGATAATTTACGACCAGATAAAAAAGACTGCCGGAGGATATGGCGATCAGCGCTATATCGAAAAGCGGCGGCAGGGAGCGTTTCCTTTTTTCGCGGCGGTATGCCGGGAAAAGGAGGAACGTGAAGAGGAGCAGAAACATACAGTGAAAGGCGCGAAGATTAATGGCGCTGATCGCACCCCAGGTTGTGAAGTAGAGCTGAAAGCATGTCCAGACGCAGAGCAGGATGATGAGTAAGCGGTTCATCGGACCGGTATAGACGCGCATCCGAAAATCTGCTTCCCGCTCCTCAAGCAGTTCCTGTGCTTTTTGCTGCGCCGGTAAATCCTTTGATTCAGGCGGTTGATTCATGGTGGTGGTCGGCCTCCCGATTCTATGTAAAACCTGCCGGCTGGAGGTGGCAGATTTACGATTGCGTTGTTATTCTAACATGACGGATATACTTATGCAAGGTACATTTGTTGTTGTGAGGCTCATGACGTCATGTTTGACGCCGCTTGGGATTTCTCCGTGCGGTTATCGCTTTTTAAAGCGGCAGGGAAAGACGTCTTGGGGGACGAATATAAGAGAGAGTCTATTGGGGAGAGAGTTTTCCCGAGCGGCGTGAGGGAAAAGGGATGTCGCGCAAGGGGAAGAAATGGGAGGAAAAAGCATGGGAACGCGGCGGAAGCTGGACATCATTCTGGGGCGGGCCGGCAGCGGGAAGACCTATGAATGTCTGCAAATGATGACGGAGCATATGGCGCAGGCGCCGCTCGGCCCGGCGCTGGTGATGATCGTACCGGAGCATATGACGTATAAAGCCGAGCGGGATCTGGCAGCGGCGGCGAATGGCCGAGGGACCATGCGAGGCTATGTGTTCGGTTTCCGCCGCTTGGCTTGGCGTCTATTGTCGGATTCAGGGCAGACGGTTCGGCCGCGTTTAACGGCGGTAGGCAAACGGCTCCTTTTGAAAAAAATTATCGAGGAGCGCGGCGAAGATTTGACCGTTCTGAAACGGGCAGCGCAGCAACGAGGATTTACGTCGGCGCTGGCGAAGGCGATTGAGGAGCTGAAAAGCTACGGGGGAACGCCGGAGCAGCTTGACGAGGCGGCAAAGGCCGTTGGGGAGGGGTATCTCAATCAAAAGCTGACGGACATAGCGACGCTTTATCGGGAATTTCAGAAGGCGACTGCCGGACGTTACGAGGACGCCGAGGATCGGATGACGTTTCTCACGGCAGCAATTCCCCAGGCTGAATTATTCACGGGCGCGGAAGTCTGGCTGGACGGCTTCGTTTTCTTCAATCCGCAGGAAAGAAACGTTTTGCAGGCGCTGATTTGCAAGGCGGAGAAGGTTCATGTTACGCTTCCAATGGATACGGAGCTGATGAAAAGAGAGAACTCGCTGCTCTTCTACCGGGCACAAAAAACTTTGTCAGCGCTGGAGGAGATAGCGCGGGCTGCGGGTATCGAAGCAACGGTCCGGCAGCTGGGGGAACCGCGTCGTTTTTTGGCGGCTGAAGGGATAGCGGCGATCGAGCGCCGGCTGTTTTCTTTCCCTGTGAGGCGGAGTGAGAGCAGCGCCGGGGTTCATGTCGTCGAGGCGGCGACACGGCGGCTGGAAATCGAGGCGGCGGCCGTGGATATTATCCGGTTGTGCCGGGACGAGGGGCTGCGATACCGAGATATCGGGATATTGCTACGCGACGCGGAGAATTACCGGCAGATTCTGGAGTTCACACTGGCTGATTACGGTATTCCCTTCTTTTGCGACGCCAAACGCGCCGGTGTACATCATCCGCTGGCGGAGCTGATACGGTCGGTATTGGCGACTGCCGTTGACGGCTGGCGTTATGACGATGTCTTTCGCGCCGCGAAAACGGATCTCTTTCCGATCTGTCGCGACGATATGGATATTTTGGAAAATTATGTTCTGGAGTTTGGCATTCGCGGGAAAGCAAGCTGGGAGAAGGAATGGCCTTATCGCCGCCGTTTGGCAAAGGTGAGTGAAAAAACGGCCGCAGAGCGGCTGGCACGGGTCAATGAAGCCAGAAAAAAACTGGGAGCGCCGCTTTTGGGGCTGGACGCGGCTTTAAAGGCGGCGGGAAACGTCCGGGAACTCACGACGGCAGTATTTGCTTTTCTTGCAGAAATAGACGTATCCGGAATTTTGCGGACGTGGGAGAAGAATGCCGAGGAAGAAGGCCGATGGGAAGAAGCGAAAGAACATCGAATGATCTGGGACGCGGTCATGGAGCTTTTGGATCAGATGGTCACAATCAGCGGCGATGAAAAGATGACGCTGGAAGAATACGCCGCTGTTCTTGACGATGGGCTGGACGCGCTGGAGGTTGCGCTCATTCCGCCTAGTCTTGACGCGGTGACAGTCGCTTCGTTTGATCAAAACAGCTTGAATAATATCGCGGCGCTTTATGTTCTGGGGGCGAACGACGGCGTTATGCCGCGGCGCGTTCCTGATAAAGGGCTGATTTCAGACGCCGATCGCGCGCAGATCCGCCGGATGGGCGAGGGGATAAAGCTGGAACTTTCCCCCGGGGAGGATGAAAGTTATGGCGAGAGCTACCTTATCTACCATGGGCTTACCGAAGCCCGTTCATATCTCTGGCTTTCCTACGCGCTGGCCGACAGCGAAGGCAACGGTTTGAGCCGTTCGCCGCTGCTTACGCGGCTTTTGGAAATATTACCGGTAGAAGAGGATTCGATCGCTCTCGACAGTATGGAAGAGCGAATGGATTTTCGCTTCACCGTCGGAGAGCGTTCCGTTTCCCGTCTTGCGCCGGCACTGCGCGAATATAAAGGAAAAAAGGCGCCGGAGTGGGGATCGGTCTATAACTGGGCGCGGGAAAAAGCGCGGTCGCAGTTGGAAAATATTTTGCGCGGACGCTTTTCAACCGGTGAAGAAGCGGCGCTTTCCCCGGCATTGGCTCGACGTCTTTATACGCGGCAAGGCCGCCTTTCCGGCAGCGTCACTCGCTTTGAGAATTTCTACGCCTGTCCTTTTCGCCATTTTGCACAGTATGGTCTGCGGTTGGCGGAACGCCCGATCTGTCAGTTTACGGCGCCTGATTTTGGCACGCTCCTGCATGATGTTATGCGCCGCTTCGGCGAGCGCTTGCAGGCGGAAAAGCGACGCTGGAGCGAAGTGAGCGACGAAGAACGCCATCAGCTTACAGCAAAAATCATGGCGGAAGAAGCGCCGCAAGTGCAGAATGAAATTCTCTTGAGTACGGCGCAGTACCAGAATTTGCAGGAGCGCATCGCTCGGACGGCGGAGAGTTCGCTGGCTCGCCTCAGCGCTTATGACGCGCAGAGCGCTTTTCATCCGCGATATTTCGAACTGCGCTTCGGGGAGGAGTCGCCGTTCGGCTCTCTGGTGCATTACGAGCTGGACGAAAGCTGTACGCTGGATGTCGTTGGGCAAATCGACCGGGTCGATCTTAGCCGGCTGGAGGAGGGCGGCCCGCTTTATTTCCTGGTTATTGATTATAAGTCCGGCCGCACCGATCTGTCGCTGGACGAGGTGTATTACGGACTGCGGCTGCAGCTTCTGACCTATGTGCTGGCGACGAGCCGGATACTGCAAAAAGAAATGATTCAGCAAAAACCGGCGGGAATGCTGTATTGCCTGCTGCAAAATCCGCGTCAAGAAGGAAAGACGTCGGCCTTTCGGCGCGAGGAGGCCTGCGGGGCGCTCTGGAAGAAGCTGCAGATGACCGGCTGGCTGCTGGACGATACGGCGGTGCTGCAGGGAATAGACAACAGTCATCGCTTCGTGAAAATTGCCTTCAATAAGGACGGGAGTCTGTCGGCCAATTCGCGTAAGAACGTTCGCACTTTGGAGGAAATGCGGGCGCTGCTGCGCTATACGTCGTATCAGCTGCGCACGGCGGGGCAGGGGGTTTTGAGCGGACAGATTGCCGCGCGTCCTTACCGAAAGGCGGCGCGTCATGCCTGCGAATATTGTGCGTATCGCGCGGTCTGCGGCTTCGATTTGAAGCTCCCGGGCTTTATGTACCGTGATCTGCCTGATCTGGAGGATTTTTCCCGGGCAATGGCGGAGCGGATGGAGGATAAAAAGTTATGAGCGAGAAACGTCAAGAACCATCCCCGGACCAGGCGCGGGCCGTCAAAGAGCGGGGAAAGAATCTTCTGGTATCCGCGGCGGCGGGGTCAGGGAAAACGTATACGCTGGTAGAACGGATTATTACCAATATCGTTGACGGAACGTATAATATTGATGAACTGCTTGTCTTAACATTTACGAACGCAGCGGCGGCTGAAATGAGAGAGCGCATCGAAAAAAGGATTACGGCGCGGCTCAAGATGGATCCGACGCTGGAACGTCAGCTGGCGCTCCTTCCTAACGCCTCGATTTCGACGATCCATGTCTTTTGTCTGTCGCTTATCCGCCAGCATTTTGCGGCGCTCGATATGGATCCGGGCTTTCGGGTGGCGAACGAACAGGAAATCGAGCTGGTTCGCCGGCAGGTAATGGAGGAGCTCTTTGAGGAGAGGTATGAGGCGCAGGACGAGCCTTTTTTACAGTTCGTCGCGCAATATGGATCGGATCGAGGCGACGAAAAGCTGCATGAGATGATTTTGCAGCTGTACGATTTTTCTCGGAGTCAGCCGGAGCCGGAAGCGTGGCTGGAAAAGCAGCCGGAGATGTTTAACGTGCCCGAAGGAACGCCGGTAAAAGAGCTGCTCTGGTATAAAAAGGAAATACAGACGGATATTTTCCGTGTTCTGGAAAAGGCGGAAAACGGCGTTCAGAACCTCTTACGCCGCGTGGCGTTGTGTGGGGCGGATGAGCTTTCTCGGGCACTGGAAGCGGACGCCGCCCAGCTGGCGGTTTTGCGGGATGCGGCCGATAGAGGCTGGGAGGAGCTTGCCGCGGCGATACGAATAGTGAAGTATCAGCGCCAACCGGCGGCCAAGAACGTAGACAAGGCGTTTCGAGAATTCATCAGCGCGCAGCGGAAAAATGAAATCAAGGATCGCGTCGCATATTTGAAAGAGACATATTTCAGCGAATCCGCACAGCAGCTGATAAAGGATTTGCGGGAGTGCCGGCCCGCAGCCGCGGCGTTGTGCGGACTGGCTCAAGCCTTTGGCGAGCGGTTTGAAAAGACCAAACGAAAAAAGCGGATTGTGGATTTTTCTGATCTGGAACATTTCGCCCTGCGCTTGCTTCAGGATGACGCGGTGGCTCGGACGCTCAGGGAGCGCTATCGGGAGGTCATGGTCGACGAATATCAGGACGTAAACGGCGTGCAGGAGGCGATTCTCCAGCGAGTGGCAAACGGGCGCAATCTTTTCGCCGTCGGCGACGTTAAACAGAGTATTTATCGTTTCCGGCTGGCGGATCCGGGGCTCTTTCAGGCGAAGCATACGGATTATGCCAGGGGGGAGAACGAAGAAAGCGATACGATCGATATGAAGGAAAATTATCGCAGCCGAAAGGAAATTCTGGCGGCGGTAAATTATGTCTTTTCCCAGGTCATGGTTGCCCCTGGATTGGAATTGGATTACGACGAAAAAGCGGCTCTTTACGCGAAGGCGGATTATCCTGCGGGAGAGGCTGGTTCTTTTGCCGATGAGCCGACAGAGCTTTATATCCTTGAAGAAAAAACGGTTCAGCCTGCTTTAGCGGAAGATGACGACGAGCCGTTTGCGGTGGGGAGCGATGAGATGAAGGGCTTCGGGCGCGAGGCCGCGTTCCTCGCCGATAAGGTGCGGCAGCTTTATCAGGAAGGGCGGCAAATTTACGATAAGGAAGAGGAACGTTACCGGCCGCTTCGCTGGCGAGATATGGCCGTGCTTCTTCGCTCCGCTAAAGGAAAAGCGCAGACGCTGGTGGAAGCGTTTCGCGCCGCCCAAGTCCCGGCCTATGCGGCCGTTGACGCCGGATATTTTGAAGAGGTGGAGATTGGCCTGATCCTCGCGCTTCTTTCTGTTATCGATAATGCTCATCAGGATATTCCTTTAGCGGCGGTGCTTCATTCCTCAATCGGCGGAATGGACGCGAAGGAACTGGCGGAAATTCGAGCCGAAGAGGAAGAAGAAAGCGATTTCTACAGCGCGCTGGCCGCTTCGCAGAACGCGAAAGCGAAAGCTTTTGTCGAGCGGCTGAGACGCTGGCGTACGTTGTCGCGGCGCGTAGGCGTGCCCGAGCTGCTCTGGCAGCTTTATCGGGAAACGGGCTATTATGATTACGTTGGGGCGAAGCCGGGGGGACTTGTTCGCCAGGCGAATCTGCGCATGCTGTGCGATCGCGCGGCGGATTACGAGAGGACGAATTTCCGGGGGCTGTTCCGTTTTTTGCAGTTTATCCGGCAAATGCGGGATCGGGATACAGATTTAGCAGCAGCTCGCACGCTGGGAGAGAAGGAAGACGTAGTGCGCGTGATGACGGTGCATAAAAGCAAGGGCCTGGAATTTCCCGTGGTCTTTCTGGCTGACCTTGGCAAGAGCTTCAATATGCGGGATACAAAAAGTGATCTGCTCCTCCATCGAGAATTGGGAATGGGACTTTACCACAATGATTCCGACGGCGTAATTACCTGGCGCTATCCGACGCTGGCCCGGCACGCTGTGGCGTCGCGCCTGCGGCGGGAAAATAAAGCGGAAGAACTGCGGGCTTTATATGTGGCGATGACCCGGGCGAGAGAGAAGCTTATCCTGACCGCCTCCCTGCCATCGCTTCCCCGAGGGGCGATAAAATGGTGCCGGGCGCTTCAAACGCCTTCAGTGGCAATTCCTGACAGTAACGCACTGGAAGCGGACAGTTGGCTCGACTGGATCGGCATGGCATTGGCACGCCATCCGGAGGGCGGAGTGGAGATACGGGAAGCGGCGGGAGAAGATGATTTTCCAATGCTTTCCTATGATCATGGACGCCTGGGGACGTCGTGCTGGCAGGTGAAGATTGTTTTGCCTCCCTCGCCCTCGGAAGGAGAGAGCGAGGAGGCGGAGGACGAGTGGTTGGGGCGGCTGCGCCGCTGCGAGAAGCTGGAGGTACCGGCAGATCCGGCAGGTATGGCCCGCCTGGATTGGAAATATGCGTATCCCTTTGGAATCCTTGCGAAAATTACGGTAACTGAATTAAAGCGCCGTCAGGATGAGCGGGAATTTGAGGACGCGGATAGCGTCCCGCTTTCGCTGGATTTTCACGGCGAGGAGCCAGATTTTTTGCCGCCTGCTTTTCTGCGCGACGAAGCGGAGCCAAAAACCGGTACGGTCTATGGAACGCTCATGCACGACGTTTTACAGCGTCTGGCGCTGGACGATCTTAGTCAAAGCGAGGCCATACGGGAGCAGCTTGCCGCGATGACGGCGGCGGGACGTCTGACTCCAGAAGAAGCAGAGCAAGTCGACGTCGAAGCGCTCGCCGCTTTTGGGGCTTCTTCGCTCGGGCAGAGAGCGCGCCGGGCGAAGCGGGTCTGGCGCGAGCAGGCTTTCGGTTTACTTCTCCCGGCGCGGGAAGTTGTGCCGGGGGCTGCGGCGGAAGACGAAGTATATTTGCAGGGCGTCATCGATCTGTTTTTTGAGGAGGAGGACGGCAAGATCGTGCTGGTCGATTATAAAACGGATCGGAAAACGACGCCGGAGGTTATCCGACGCCGGTATCAAAGACAATTATCTCTGTACAATCAGGCGATTCAACGCATCATAGGGAAAGCGGCGGGAGAAATCTATATATATCGCCTTTTTGACGGCGACGCCGTGCGGCTGACGCCGTCTATGAAATGATCGCGCCTTTCGGAAATCCTTCATAAAACGGCAGTACAATACAATAAACTCCATGGGCAAAGATTTTCGCGGCGGATCCGGCCGATTTATGAAATCTGGTTTTTCGGATGCGGAAAAAGAAAGGAGAAAGCGCATGCAGTGTGAACGATGTGGGCGGGAACTGGCGGCAGACGGTCGTTGCCAGTTTTGCGAGGCAGAAGAGGAAGCCAAGGTTCGAGTTATGACCCGGGCGGAAAAAAGAGATTATCAGGGCGTTACCTTGGAAGAAGACGGCGGTGCAGGCGAAGATATCCGTTTTGAGCGCCGCCAAAATCCGTGGGGGGGAATACGCTGGACTTCTGTGAGGGCGGCTTCATGGACGGATCGTCTGCTGGTAATCGCCATCGTTGCGGCGGTTCTAGCGTTTGTCGTGTTCGTCGCTTTGCCAGTTGCGCTGTTCGTTGTCTTTATCGGTGCGGCGGGCTGGCTGTTGACGCGAATCCTATCCGTATAATCCTGGTTTTATCGAATGTTTATGATTTGTTACCGGAGGCTTTATTTTCGGTTTATCTTTCTTCGCTATACTTCACTTGTTGAAAAGATTTGGCGTAGCTAAAGGAGGAAAAAATCATGAACATTAATTTGAAGCTGAAAACATTTAAGCCGTATGCGAAAAAGGCTAGCGCCATACTTCTCATAGCGGCGGTCGTTTCGGGGGCGGGGGCTTGGTACGTACACGGGAAAAAGCAGGAGCGGCACGCGCAGAAAGAACAGGCGTGGACGACCATGATCACCGCGCAGGCCCGGCACCGCTCGGTGACGCTCCTGGATGAAAGCGCCGTTCGCTCAATTGCGGCGGAAGCTATTGGACAGCAGGAAACAGCGATCACCTTCCGCCAGATTTCCCTGCGGGATATGGCGCAAAACGAAGACCACAAACAAAAAATGAAACACAGGGAGCACGGAAAAGTACGGGAAGCCGATAGTTACCGACCGCAGATGGGAAATCCTCCGGAACCGAACGCTCTGCCGGTTCCAACGCCCAATGATTATCAAAAGATCACCGAAGCCGCCAAAGAGGCCCCTGCCGCCCTCACGAGTGGGGAAACAGCGTTCCTGCCTGTGTACAAGGTGAATTGCCGGGTCGATCAGGTGAAATACAAACTACGTATTGACGCTGTTACTGGCAAAGTATTAAGCGTGAAATGCGACGCCTGAGAAAATTCTTATCCTTACTAGGTATTTTAGCTGGCAATAATCCGCTAAAATACCTAGTTTTTCTAGCCGATAAAAATTCGCTTGAATACAGATGAGAAAAGCGATATAATTAGAATCGGAGAAATTGATAACAGGGAGGTATTGATCATGCTTATAGGAAGCGTCGGACTCAATTCTATTGCGAACCAGGTTGATAGAGAAGGCTATCAGGCTGCGCACGCGATCTCCAAAAAAGCAGCCAGCGTTACGAAGGTATCCAATTTTGGCGGCGAGACTAAGATTGGCACTTCTGACTTTCAGCAGGCGAACCGTAAGGCGGTGGCCGATGGACAGGCGGCGACGGCGGCGAATATGCGCGATGTGAAAGAGACGATCAAGCAGTTTAGCACGAAGATGTCCTATACGAAGAACGCTACGCTGGAAGCGATCCGCCAAAATACGCTGGACATTTACGCGTAGGAGCGGTTTGCGGCGACAACGACGCCGTAAATAGACAGATTTTCTCTAAATGACGAATTGGCCCCCTTAAGTTAGATTTAAAGTCTGACTTCTTGGGGGCTAGTTTTATGTGATAAAATAAATTACTGGCGCCATGCGTTTCAAAAATGAACGAGATTCTCCGGAACAGAATTTAGGCGGGATTTTTTGTTTTGTTAGTTCCTGTTTAGCTTTCTTCGGTAGAATTTTATATGGATGGATAAAGTTTTCCGCTAGGAAGGGGCTTATGATGCGTATTCAGGACATTTCCCTGCATAAACGTTTGCTGGGAGCAAATTTCCTCATGGTAGCGGTGCCGGTTTGCGCTATCTTGCTTTTGGGGACCGTCCTTTTGACGGCGCTGCATTTTACCGGCGCAGATCAGCCCGCCAGCCTTGCGCTTTTATGGCCGGAACGAGGCCCCTCCTTTTTCGTTCAGTATCTGACCAGTGATATTCGAATGAGGGCGCAGCGCGCCGTGCGGAAAAATAAAAAGCTGGATATAAAGGATATTATCAAAGATTGTCAGCGTCTGGAAGAGCAGGGGATGCAAACGGCTATCTGGCAAAAGGGAAAAATCCAGTATGTGACGGCGGGCGGCGACGCTGCGGAGCTCTTGCAAAAGGCTGCGGCGCGAGCTGGGGACAGCGAGTCTTTTGAGCTGTGGGAGGGCGCCGGTTTTATTTTCCGCTATCATTCCTGGCAGCATAATACGACGATTGTGGCCATGGGGCAGCTACCGGAAGCTTCGGCTCAAGAGGAAGGTTTTTTGCCGCTGAAACGCGTTTTGGAAATTACGCTCTGGTTATTTCTGCTGGTGTCACTGGGAAGTATTTTTCTCGTCGGGCATTGGCTGTCGCGGACGCTGAGCCGACAAATTTTAGCGCCGCTGGCGGAGCTTCGTTTAGCGTCGGCGGCGATTCGTGCGGGGGATCTGGAGCGACCGTTGCGGGTCATTGGACATGATGAAGTTGGCATGGCCTGCGCCGATTTTGAGCAAATGAGAAAGGAATTACGACAAACTCGGCAGGAGCGGGTGCGCTACGAAAACAACCGTAAGGAGCTGATCGCCGGAATATCACATGATTTACGGACGCCGCTGACCGCCGTCAAAGGCTATGTGAGCGGGATACGGGACGGCATCGCCCGGACGCCGGAGAAAAAACAGCATTATTTGAATATGATATATGAAAGTATTTTGACGCTGGAACGGCTGGTGGAAAGCTTGTTTCTTTTTTCTAAGCTGGATCTGGGGAAAGTTCCCTTTCATTTGGAACCGATTGCGTTGCAGGACTATTTGACCGAATACTTTGGCGGATATGAGAATGGTACCGGGGAACCGGCGGTGAAAATTTCCGTAGAAGGCGACGCAGCGGGGATTTTTGTCGCCATCGATCCCTTGCAATTTCAGCGCGTCATTCAAAATCTCTGGGATAACAGCCGAAAATATTCGCGGGAAGGAAAAACGGAGATTAATGTCCGAGTAACCCAAAGCGAGCGACAAATAGAGCTCAGCTGGCAGTATCACGGAAAAGGCGTGCCGGAGGATCAGCTCCCCCGGCTTTTCGACCAATTCTACCGTACAGATGAGGCGCGGAGCAATGTCGCTGACGGCAGCGGCCTGGGACTGGCTGTCAGTAAAGAGATCATCCGGGCGATGAACGGCACGATTGAGGCTCGGAACACGCCCGGCGGCGGGCTGACGATTCTCATTCGACTGCCCATCCTCGAAGGGAAAGGAGAACAATATGAAAAAAATCCTGTTGATTGAGGATGATCCAAAGATTGCGGAAATTGAACGGGATTATCTGGAAGCGAATGATTTCTCGGTTACTTGGAATACGGATGGCAAAAAAGGACTGGCGCTGGCGTTGGAAGGGGAGTATGATCTTATTTTGCTGGACGTTATGCTCCCGGGGATGGATGGTTTTCAGATATGCCGGGAAATACGAAAAGAGAAGGAAACGCCGCTTCTGATGGTGACGGCCCGCCAAGACGAGATTGATATTCTGCGCGGGTTGGGAACCGGCGCCAACGACTACATCATGAAGCCATTTAATCCCAACGAGCTGGTAGCCAGAGTGCGGGCGAATATCCAGCGCTACGAACAGTTGATGAATAACACGGCGCAGAAGATGTCCGTCATTCGCTCCGGCGATCTGGAAATTTATCCGGAGGCTTACCGGGTGCTGGCGCGCGGGCAGGAAATCAATCTTACCCACAGAGAATTCGACGTGCTGTGTTTTTTGGCGCAGAATCCCAATATCGTGTTTAGCCGGGAAGCGCTTTTCGAGAAAATATGGGGGTATGATTCCTTGGGAGAAACGGCTACGGTCATGGTTCATATCAACCGTATCCGGGAAAAAATCGAGCCAGACCCGGCGCATCCCGTATATCTGGAAACCGTGCGGGGGGCGGGCTACCGGTTCCGGCGCTAAAAAATCGCCTTCAGGTTCTCTTCTGGGAGAGCCTGAAGGCGATTTTAGTTTGGTTTTATACTCGGTTTAAGCCTTGGCGTTATTTCTGTCGGAATAAGACGCGATTCCCGTAACGGAGACGTTATTTCATGCGCCCTTTCGTGCGGAAAAATTCTTCCGCGACCTGTGGGAAGAGCGCGTAGGAGAGAACGTCCTCTTCCGACGCGTCAGCGTATCCTTTGCCCGCCAGTTCTTCGCGGAACTGGGCGACAGTGTTCTCCTTGGCGTCCTCAATTGCGCAGTCGGTGACGATTTCGGAATCTTTGATCCCGATTTTCGCCAAAAATTCTTTTTCGATCGGTTTCGGCGTGTGCCCGAACTTACCGCGGGCGAGATCCTTAAATTCGCGCGGCACCATCTTATACCTTTCGCCCATAATAACGTTGAAGGTCGCCATCGTGCCGACGATCTGGCTCGACGGCGTGACCAGCGGCGGGTAGCCGAGGTCGGCGCGGACGCGCGGCATTTCGTCGAGCAGATCCTGATACTTATCCTCCATGCCCTGTTCTTTGAGCTGATTCGTCAGGTTGGAGAGCATACCGCCCGGGATCTGGAAATCGAGGACGTTCGGATTGACGTCAAAGTAGCCTTTGAGGTTAAATTCTTTAATGAGATCCTGCTTGACCTGCAAAAAGTATTTGGAGACCGGCGTCAGCTTGTGGCGATCGAGGCCGGTATCGTAAGGCGTGCCGACCAGGGTTTCGATCATCGTCTCCGTGCAGGGCTGCGAGGTATCGTTGGAGAATGGCGCCAGCGCAGTGTCGATAATGTCGACGCCGGCCTCGATCGCCTTGAGGTAGGTCATCGAGCCAAAGCCGCTGGTGTAATGCGTGTGGAGATCGATCGGCACTTTCACGGCGGCTTTGAGTTTCAGAACGAGATCCTCGGCGACATAAGGCTTTAAGAGACCCGACATATCTTTTATGCAGATGGAATGGCAGCCCATAGCTTCAAGTTTTCGCGCCAGCTCGACGAAGGTTTCGTTGGTGTGATACGGACTTACCGTGTAGACGAGGCACCCTTGAACGTGGGGCTGTTCCTTACACTTCAAAGCCTCGTCGATGGCCGTGCGCAGATTTTGGATATCGTTTAAGGCGTCAAAAATGCGGAAAACTTTGACGCCATGCGCCGAGGCCTTGCGGACGAAAGCGCGGACAACGTCGTCGGAATAATGGTTATAGCCTAAAAGGTTCTGCCCCCGTAAGAGCATTTGAATCGGCGTTTTTTTCAGATGCTGCTTCAAGGTGTCGAGTCGCTCCCATGGGTCTTCGCCGAGAAAGCGCAGGCAGGTGTCGAAGGTAGCGCCGCCCCACGCTTCCAACGCGTTGAAGCCGAAGTTGTCCAGGGCTTCAAGCTGCGGCAGCATTTGGCTGATACGCATACGGGTCGCGCACAGGGATTGATGGGCGTCGCGCAGAATGGTTTCGGTGATTTTAACCGGCTTTTTCTCCATGATGATAACACACTCCCTCAAAATGCGAATTGCTAAAATCGGCAGGCGCCGTGCGTCGACGCTCCGTTACATAAGTATAGTATAAAAAGGAAAAATCGGCTTGTCAATGTAAAAGCAAAAGAAACTTCAATAAAGACAAGTGGCAAAATAGAATTAAGATAGGCATATTTTACCGAAACAGGGCGCGTTACAAAATGGACGGGGGTTGGCAAGGCGCAGGCTTGCTTTTTTAGCGATCATCACCTATAATACTCATACGGTATTGACCGCGAATGTCCTTTCTTTTTGCCAGCCTACGGCGGGAATTACGGCGGCAGGAGGACTTTGGGAAACTGGGCGCCATCGTCAAGTGGTTAAGACACCGCCCTTTCACGGCGGGTTCGTGGGTTCAAATCCCGCTGGCGTCACCAGAAATTTTGCCGCTTCTTTTGAGGAGCGGCTCTTTTGTTATACGGAGGCTGGGCTTATGACGGAATGCCGGCGCGAGGGCGAAATAATGGCGCAAGATACGGATAGAAAGGCGGCGGCGCGGCTGCTTTTAGAGCTGGAAGAATGGATGGCGCGCTACATAAAGTCCTTTTATAATCCAAAGGATTCGATTCAGCGCATGATATTGGCGAAGGAGGAGCACACCGCCCGCGTGCGGGCGATCTGCCGGGAGCTGGCGCTATTTCTTCGCCTGTCGCCTGAGGACATGGCGCTGGCCGAGATCATGGGATTGCTTCATGATACGGGGCGTTTCCGTCAGTTTACGATCTATCAGACGTTTAACGACGCGATTTCCGAGGATCACGCGGAACTTGGCCTGCGCGTTATTGCGGAGGCGAAGCTTTTGCGTCCGTTGCCGGAGGAGGCGCGGGAATTGGTCATATTCGCTATTCGTAACCACAATAAGAAGGCGATCGCCGAGACCGCGGATCCGCGGCGACTTTTCTTCGCCAGGTTTTTGCGGGACGTGGATAAGCTTGATATTTACCGAGTCTTAGAGCCGTTTTTAGCGCCCTCGGACGGGAGTGGGATAAGTCCTGATTTCCTGGCGAAATTTGCGACGGGCGAGCAGGTGGATTATACGATGATCCGCACCCTTGACGACCGAAAGCTGGTACGGCTCATGTGGATTTACGATGTGAATTTCGCCTGGGTCTTGCAGCGAATCGTGGAACGCGGCTACATCGACAAGATTATCGCCTGCCTGCCCAAGGACGAGGCGCTGGCGGCAGGCATAAGCCGCTTACGTTCGTATGTGGCGGAAAAATGCGCGACGCCGGATTTGTGACCGGACGGGAAAATCTCCCCGAAAGGCAGGAATATGAGGCGCTTTTCCCGAATATATATCAGTTATACGAAGTTAAAATGGCGCAGCCGTAAAGGAGAGGTCGTTATGCCGGAGAAAGAGCCGCTGGCTCCGAATTTTGTGGAAAATATCGTCAGGGAAGATCTAAAAGCCGGGAAATATACGGAGGGGATTCATACGCGCTTTCCGCCTGAGCCGAACGGCTATCTGCATATCGGGCACGCGAAATCCATCTGCCTGAATTTCGGGTTGGCGCAGCATTTTTCCGGACTCTGCAATCTTCGGTTTGACGATACGAATCCGACGAAGGAGGATGTCGAATACGTTGATTCTATCCAAGAGGACGTGAAGTGGCTTGGCTTTTCCTGGGGCGACCGAAAATTTTATGCTTCGGATTACTTTCCCCGGCTTTACGAATATGCCGTGGAATTAATTAAACGCGGTAAAGCGTTTGTCTGCGATCTTTCGGCGGAGGAGATCCGCGCCTACCGGGGAACGCTCACCGAGCCGGGTAAGGAAAGCCCGTATCGCGCGCGCAGCGTCGAAGAAAATCTGGCGCTTTTCCAGCGTATGAAAGAAGGCGAGTTTCCCGACGGATCGCATGTGCTGCGAGCGAAAATCGACATGGCGTCGCCGAATATCACCATGCGCGATCCCGTCCTGTACCGTATCGCGCATACGGCGCATCATCGCACGGGCGACGCATGGTGCATTTATCCCATGTATGATTTTGCGCACCCGCTGTCGGACGCCATCGAAGGGGTGACCCATTCCGTTTGTACGTTGGAATTTGAGGAACACCGGCCGCTTTATGACTGGGTCTTGGATTCTCTGGGCTTCGATGTCAATACCCGGCCGCGGCAGATCGAGTTCGCTCGCTTGAATTTGACGAATACGGTCATGAGCAAACGTAAATTGCGCCAGCTGGTCGAAGGCGGGCATGTTTCCGGCTGGGACGATCCCCGGATGCCGACGATTTCCGGCCTGCGCCGCCGCGGTTATACAGCGGAAGCGCTGCGCGATTTTTGCGAGCGCATTGGGGTGGCCAAGAGCAACAGCCTTGTCGATGTGGCGATGTTGGAACATTGCGTGCGGGAGGATCTGAACGAGCGCGCCGACCGGGTTATGGCGGTGCTGGAGCCGCTTAAAGTAGTTATTACGAATTATCCGGAAGGCGCCACGGAATATCTCTCAGCGGAGAATCATCCGACGCGCGGCGGTCGTCGGTATGTGCCGTTCGCCCGGGAAATCTATATTGAGCGGGAGGATTTTGCCGAGGATCCGCCGAAAAAGTTTTTCCGCCTAAAGCCGGGCGGCGAGGTTCGCTTAAAGCACGCTTATATCATTCGCTGCGACGAGGTCATAAAAGACAGTGCGGGAAATGTTACCGAGCTTCGCTGCACCTATGACCCGGAGTCAAAGCAGGGCGGCGCGACCGCCGGACGGAAAATCAAGGGGACGCTCCATTGGGTAGCCGAGGCGACGGCGCTCAAGGCCGAGGTGCGTCTTTACGATTACCTCTTGAAAACGGATGAGAGCGGTAACGTGCCGGAGGATTTTCTGGCGGCGCTTAATCCTGATTCGCTTCGAGTCATCTCGGATGCGCGGATCGAGCCGAGCGTGAGATGGGTCGCGGCGGGGACGCATTTTCAATTCCTGCGCAAGGGGTATTTCTGTGTCGATAAGGATACGACGCCGGAGCGTTTAGTTTTTAACGAGGTCACAGGTTTGCGTGACACTTGGGTCAAAGTACAGAAGGGATAAGACATGGCGAAGATACCGAAAAACCTGTCGGATAAGGATATGTTTAAGGATTATAAGGAAGCGCCAACACTGGAAGCGGACTTTTTGCGAGCGGACGAGGCGCGCGCGGAAAAGAAGCGCCGCGCGAAAGAGGAGACCGAGCGAGAAATGGGGGCGCTCTCCCTGTCGCCGGAAACGCTGGATTCGCTGGAAAAAATGTTGCTGGAGCTAAAGTTGGAACTTTATCGCGAGGGGACCGTCGATTACCGGCTGACCCTTCGCCGCGAGGGGAAAAATATCGTACTGGCGCCGGTGACGAAAGAAAAATAAAGTATCGCTGGGGAGATAAATTTATTTATTGGAGGAGTATGGGATGGATAAATACGCGCCGCACGCCATCGAAAAAAAGTGGCAGAAAAAATGGGCGGAAGAAAATTTTTACCGGACGGAAATGGAGCCCGGGAAGAAAAAGTATTATGTTCTGGAAATGTTCCCGTACCCTTCGGGTAATCTTCACATGGGACACGTCCGCAATTATTCGATCGGCGACGTGATGGCGCGTTACAAGCGGATGGCGGGGTATAACGTTATTCATCCGATGGGCTTCGACGCTTTCGGAATGCCGGCGGAGAACGCGGCTATAAAACATGGGGTGCGTCCGGCGGACTGGACGTATGATAATATCGAAAACATGAAGCGCCAGCAGCGAGAGATGGGGCTTTCTTACGACTGGACGCGGGAGGTGGAAACCTGTCGCCCTGATTATTACCGCTGGACACAGTGGCTTTTTGAGCTGTTTTATAAGCGCGGACTGGCGTATAAAAAAGAGGCTTCCGTCAATTGGTGCGATACTTGCGGCACAGTGCTGGCGAACGAGCAGGTTATCGACGGCAAGTGCTGGCGGTGTGATTCTGACGTCCACAAAAAGAATCTTTCCCAGTGGTTTTTTAAGATCACCGCATACGCGGACGAGCTGCTGCGCGATCTATCGCTCCTTTCCGGCTGGCCAGAGCGGGTCAAAACCATGCAGGAGAATTGGATCGGGCGCAGCGAAGGCTTGGAATTTACGTTGGACGTTCCCGCGCTGGGGGAAAAGATCCCGGTCTATACGACGCGCCCCGATACGGCGTTTGGCATAACCTTCCTGGCGTTGGCGGCGGAGCATCCTCTGCTGGAAAAGATCTGCCGGGATAACCCGAAGGCGGCGGAGATCAGGGCGTTCTGCCAGCGGATTCACAACCAGTCCGACCTTGAGCGTACTTCGGGCGAGTCGGAGAAAGAGGGTATTTTTACCGGCGTGTATTGCGTCAATCCCTTTAACGGCAAAGAGGTCCAGATCTGGGTGACGAATTACGTCTTGGCGGAGTACGGCACCGGCGCGGTCATGGGCGTGCCCTCGGGCGATCAGCGCGATTGGCTGTTCGCGACGAAGTACGGCATCGATAAAATTCTGACCCTGCAGCCAAAGGGGCAGGAATTAAAGCTGGAAGAAATGACGGCCGCTTATGTGGAAAAAGACGGCGTACTGGTCAACTCGGGAAAATTCACCGGCATGGAAATGCATGACGCGGTGAAGTCGATCATCGACGAAGCGGAGGCGCAAGGCTTTGGAAAACGGCAGATCAATTATCGCCTGCGCGATTGGCTCATTTCCCGCCAGCGGTATTGGGGCGCGCCGATTCCTGTCATCCATTGCCCAAAATGCGGCGTGGTGCTGGTGCCGGAAGAAGAATTGCCCGTGAAGCTGCCGGAGAACGTCCGGTTTGAACAAGGGGCGGTTTCGCCGCTCGCGCAGTGTGAAGAATTTATCCATTGCACCTGCCCCGAGTGCGGCGGCCCGGCCAAGCGGGAAACCGACACGATGGATACGTTTATCTGCTCGTCGTGGTACTATATGCGCTATACGGACGCGCATAATGATAAGGAGCCGTTCGCTAAGGAGAAGGTCAATTACTGGGCGCCTGTCGATCAATATATCGGCGGGATTGAACACGCGATCCTGCATCTCCTTTATTCCCGGTTTGTCACGAAGGTTCTGCGGGACGCCGGAGCGGTGAATTTCGACGAGCCGTTCACGAATCTTTTGACGCAGGGCATGGTCATAAAAGACGGCGCAAAGATGAGTAAATCAAAAGGGAATGTCGTTTCCCCCGAAGAGATCATCGCCCGCTACGGCGCGGATACGGCGCGTCTTTTTATCCTTTTCGCCGCGCCGCCCGAACGGGATCTGGAATGGAGCGATCAGGGGGTAGAGGGAGCGTACCGGTTCCTCAATCGAGTGTGGCGGCTCATTCTCTCCTTTTCAGAAAAGATCAAGGCGGCGTCGGGCGCTTACGATATCGCCGCGCTTACCCCGGCGGAAAAGGAATTGCGCCGCGTCCTTCACGTCACCATTGCGAAAGTAACAGAGGACGTCAAAGAGCGGTTTACGTTCAATACGGCGCTTAGTTCGATTATGGAGCTGGTCAACGCTTTTTATGGTTTTCAGGACGCGACGGATGTCAATCCTCATCTGGTACGGGAAACCGCTTTAGATCTGGTGAAGCTCCTCGCGCCCTTCGCTCCGCATATCACGGAGGAGCTGTGGCAGCGGTTGGGCGGAGAAAAGAGCGTGCATATTCAGCCGTGGCCGGCCTATGAGGAAGCCGCGATGCGGCAGGATGAGGTTGAAATCGTATTGCAAATCAACGGTAAGGTGCGCGACAAGATCGTTGTTGCCGCTGAGCTCGATGCGGCAGGGATGGAAAAGGCGGCGCTGGCGCAGCCCAGAGTGAGACAATATACGGAAGGGAAAAAGATCGTCAAGGTGATTGCGATACCGGGGAAACTGGTAAATATCGTAGTTCGCTGAAGGAGCGCAGACGGGGCGCCGGCGTTTGATATGCGGTCGACGGCAGGAAAAGGCAGTTCCTAGGGCGTGTCGGGGCTTGACAGGTTAGGGCGGAAGGAAGGTTGGTCATGCGGACGTCGTACAAGGCGACGGCAATCTTAGCGGTTTGCGCCTTGGGCGCCGGGTTGGCAGCGTGGTGGCAAAGCAGCGGCGGAGGATTTGCCGCCGGACTTTTGGCGCATGGCTTTCTGGCGGCGACGATCGGGGGGCTGGCCGATTGGTTCGCGGTGACGGCAATCTTTCGCCGCCCGCTGGGGATCGGCTGGCGCACCGATATCCTGCGCCGCAATCGCCAGCGAATTATGCGGGAGCTGGTAGATTTTACTGCTTCCGATCTTTTGAGCCGGGAAAATATCATGGCAACCCTGGCGCAGGAAAATCTCGCCCGGATGCTGATCGATTATTTGACAAAACGGGGCGGTAGCGAGCGGCTGGGGGAACTGGTCGAGGCGTTTCTTCGAGAATTCGTGCGGGGCGTCGATATGGTTGAAATCGTAAGAACGCTGACCGAACCGGCGCGTGAGCTTTTGGCGGCGACCGATATTACGCCTCTTGTGCACCAAGGCGTGGCGGCTCTGCGCGTACCGCAAAACCGGGAGCAGTTATTAAAAGCGCTGGCTCCGGCGCTTCGGCAGGGAATCGATGAACCGACCGTACAGTATATTTTGCTGAACCATATCGTCGCGGTGCGGCAGGCGTATGAAAGCGTTTCGGTGGGGCGATCAGCGCTTTTCCACTTATTAGGGCTTTCCGATGAGCGGCTACTTGCCATCGCAAACGAGAAGGCGGCGACTTGGCTGGCGGAACTGGAACGAGGGGAAGGTGAAGCGTGGGAAGCTCTCAACGCGTGGCTGGATCGTGTCCTGAAAGAGGGAGAAACGAATCCGGTGCTTTTAACGTGGGCGGAGGAATGGAAAAAGCGGCAGCTATCGAAGGTAGACCTTACCGCAGCCGCTCAGACTAAGTGGGAGAATATCCGCGAGGCGAAGCTGAGCGAGTGGCTGGCGGCGGCGCGGCAAAAGCTCGCCGATTATACGGCACGGTTGGCGGAGAACGAAGACTGGCAGAAAGCGCTGGACGATCGGTTACGGCGTTTCTTGGAAAAGATGCTGGACCGGCACCATGACCAGATCCCGCGGCTGATTGAGACGTATCTGCGGCGGCTGAGCGACGATGAACTGGTGCGCCTGGCGGAGGAGAAAGTCGCCGACGATTTACAAATGATTCGGATCAACGGTTCCGTTGTGGGGGCGGCAACGGGCATAGCCCTCTATGTCTTGACGTATCTTTTCGAAAGGGCGGGGGGCTGACGATGGGAAACGCGTGGAACCGAGCTGACAAAACGCTTTTCGCAACCCTGCTGATTTTTGCTGCGATGTTGGTCATACGTCGCGTCTACCCTGACAGCTTGACGGCGCAGGGGCTCCTTTTTATCGCCGAGGCTGCGTTGGTGGGCGGAGTAGCCGACTGGTTCGCGGTTACGGCGCTTTTTCGCCGGCCGCTTGGCTTTCCGTACCATACGGCAATTCTCCCCCGGCGGCGGCAGGAATTTAGCGAAGCGGTTGTCCGGCTCATCGAGCGGGAATTTTTTTCCCGACGGCAACTTTTTTCTCTGCTTCATTCGTATGATTGGAAGGGATGGCTGCGGGAAGAACTGGCCGAAGAGCCGGTCCGGGCAGAGGTGCGAGCGTGGCTTAGCTCCTTAGTGCGCAATCTGGCTGCGGGATTTGACTGCTGCCGCGGCGCTGATTTTTTGGCGGCGCACTTACGGGAAGCGCTAGGCCGGCTTTCTTTGACTGACGTTATCGCGTATCTTAACCGTTGGCTGTGCACCAGTGAGCATGACAGGCGCCTTTTGGAATCTGTGGCCGCATACCTGCGGGAAAAAGCGGCGAATCCTGAAGCACGGGAAGCGATCAAAGCGCTTTTGGAGAATATCCGGCAGAAGAAAGTTGAAGAAGCCGGGGCTTTAGGCGCTTTTTTTGCCTCAATGTCGCAGGCGATGGGCATTGTCGATATTGATGAAATCGCGGCGCTCATTCAGGCGGAAACGGTAAATGTTCTGGAACAGGTGGGGGAGAAGAATTCAGAAATACAAGCGCGGCTGCTGGCGACTTTGTATCAGCAATTAGAGGGTTGCGGGACGGACCCGGACATACGGGAAACTTACGAAGTTTTACGGGAGCGGCTGCTTGGACAGTTGCCGCTCTCGCAGACCATAGAGGAAGGGCTTTGGCAGGTAAAAAATATTCTCGTCGGGGAATCTTCGCCGCAAGGGGCGGCGCTTCAAGAGGCGGTCGTTTCACTGATTGAGACGGAGCTGTCGAGGTGTATGGCGATTTTTACGGAAAATCCTGAGGTCGAAAGCAAGCTCGACGGTCTTGTTTACGATATTGTGGCGCGCAGTACCTTGCAAGCCAAAACGTTGAGCGCTCGAGTCGTCCGTGACGTCATGGCGCGATTGACGGACGATCAGCTCAATCGGATCGTGTACGGTAAAATCGAACCGGATATGATATGGATACGCCTGAATGGCTCAATCATGGGGGCCTTATTGGGCGGGGCGATATTTTTGCTCTTGACGGCGGTGCGGTAGGAGCGTTTCCTATTTATATAGCCGCAAAGAATAAATAATGGCAGGAGAGAAAACAGGTCGATATGAGAAGCGGAAACGAAACACCGTCAACTTTGGAAGAAGCAGAGAAGCGGCGGAAAGCAGCGATCCGGGAAAAACAAAAAATGGAGCGGGCAATCCGGCGAAAAGCGCTCTGGCTTTCGATTAAGCCCCGGGAGATTTTTGCCGAAACGCGGGAGGAGAAGCCGTTTACCGCTCCGGCCATCGTTTCTTTTGATCTAGAACGCGCCGGGTTCGCGGAGGACGACATCATTGAGATCGGCGCTGTCCGTATGGAGGCGGGAACGGGGACCTTCCAGAAATTTCATGCGCTGGTGCGGCCGCGGACGAAGATGAATCGCTATGTGGAACAGCTGACCGGGATCACCGGAGCCGAGCTGGCGAGAGAAAAATCGTTGCCTGAGGTGCTGCCGGATTTTCTGCGCTTCGTAGGAAACGCGGTTGTGGTCGGACACGCGATCGGTGATAATGATATCGTGCAGATCAATTTAGCGCTTCGGCGCTATAAATTGCCGGGACGACGATCTTTTCTCCCGCGTTTTATCGATACGGAGCATGTGGCGCACCGGCTTTTTGATCGCCTCCAACCGCCGCTGGCAAAGTTTGGGTTGTCGTTTCTTCTGGCGCGGTACGGGCTGGAAATGCCTGCCAAACATCGCGCCGTCGAGGACGCAATCGCTTCCTACATTCTGTTGTCGCGTCTTCTGACGGATGAAACGCTGGTGAGTAATGATGCTGCGTCCGACGCTTGGGGAATACGGCAGAATGCGCTTTTGGCCGCGTTGAAGGAGGAGTGTCGGCTCCAGGAAATTACAGAGAGCGACGAAGCGTCGCCATGAGATTTGGTGATAGACATGGGAGTGGCGAAAGCGGGGTGAGAGGGCGATGATGGCCGATGTGGTAATAAATATTCCGGTAAAAAGCATTTTTCAGGCCTTTACCTATCGCATCCCGGAGGAGTTTTCTTATATTGGCGTCGGCTGGCGGGTACTGGTTCCCTTCGGAGGTCGCCGGGTGGAGGGCTTCGTCCTCTCGCTGACCGAAAAAACCGCGCTGGAAGCGGAGAAAATCAAGGATATTGTCGCGCCGGTTGATGATGAAGCGTGGTTTACGCCGGAGATGACGGCTGTCGCCCGTTGGCTGGCCGAGTTCTATCTTTGTTCGCTGGCGGAAATCATGCGTCTTTTTATGCCGGGGAAAAGCGGCGTGCGTATCGCACCTGTTTATCGAGCGGTGGAGCCGGCAGATAAAGAGACGATCGCTACGGTGGAGCGCTATCAAGCGGTTTATCGCTATCTGGCGGCGCGCCAAACGGCAACTTTATCTGAGCTGCGTCGGGCATTGCCGGAAATTACTGAGCTCTTGGATACGCTAACCCAGATGCTTCGGCGCCGACTCGTCGCGAAAGAGTATCTCGCCCAGAGCCGTTCTTTCGCGGTATACGAGGATATTCTCTGCCTGTGCGGGAACGAAAAAGAAATCGATCCAACGCGATTTCAGCGGCGTCCGGCGCAGCGACGACTTTTAGAGACCCTCAAAAAAGCGCCGGAGATTTCCTTTGCCGAACTAAAACAGCGCGGTTTTTCCCGTGTTGTCATACAGGGGCTGATTGCGAGCGGCGCAGCGGAAAAAAAGCGCGTTCGCCGTTTACGGGACAGTTATCGCCTGGCGGGGAAAACGACGGGCGATAGACCCGCGCTTACGGCGGAGCAAGCGGCGGCGCTGAAGGAACTGCGTCCGGCGCTGCTGGCAGGGCAGACGAGGGAATTTCTGCTTCATGGCGTGACGGGCAGCGGCAAGACCCGGGTTTATATGGAAGCGGCGGCCATCGTCCGCCGCCAGGAGCGTCAGGTGATCGTGCTGGTTCCTGAAATCGCTTTGACGGGGCAGTTAGTGACTGCGTTTCAAGAGGTGTTCGCGGACGACATTATCGTCATCCATAGCCGCCTGTCCGTTGCCGAGCGTAACGACGCTTTTCTTCGTATTCGACGCCGGGAAGCAGGGGTGATTATCGGCGCCCGCTCGGCACTTTTTACGCCGGCGGAAGATATTGGTCTCATCATTATGGACGAAGAGCAGGACGCGTCATACAAACAGGACGAAGCGCCGCGTTATCAGGCACGCGTTGTTGCCAATGCGATGGCGCGTATCCATGGCGCGGTTCTTCTCTTGGGAAGCGCTACGCCTTCCCTGGAATCCTTTTATTTTGCCCGACAGGGAAAACTCACACTGTTGTCTTTGCCGAGGCGCGTGGGAGGACGGCCGCTTCCTAAAGTGGAATGCGTCGATATGCGCCGCGAGCTAAAGCAGGGTAATCGTCGGGTAATCTCGCGGGTGCTGGAGCAGTGCATCCGCGACACAATTTCTCGAGGCCAGCAGATGATTCTCATGCTGAACCGGCGCGGTTATTCGACATTTATCATGTGCCGTGCCTGCGGGCATGTCATGGTTTGCCGCTTTTGCGGCCTGCCGCTCGTCTACCATCGCGACGGACGGCTGGCCTGCCATCACTGTGATACGCAGGAAGCGGTTCCCAGCTCCTGCCCATCCTGCGATAGTACCTATATTAAATTCTTCGGTTCGGGGACGGAAAAGTTGGAACAGGAACTGCGCGAACTGGTGCCTATGGCTCGCATTGCCCGTTTCGACCGGGACACAACGCGGAAAAAATTCGCTCATGCAGAAATTTTGCAAGCCTTCCGGCAGAAGAAATACGATATTTTACTGGGCACGCAGATGGTGGCGAAAGGACATGACATTCCCAATGTCACCGCGGTCGGTATTTTGAGCGCCGACGCTGTGCTGAATATGCCGGATTTTCGCGCCGCGGAGCGTTGCTTCATGCTGATCACACAGACGGCGGGTCGAGCCGGGCGCGGGGACGTCCCGGGACGGGTCGTTGTGCAGTGCTATAACCCCGGGCATTACGCGGTAGAGTGCGCTTTGCAGCAGGATTATACGGGCTTTTACGAGCGGGAAATCAGAGCGCGGCGCGAGCTTTTCTTCCCGCCGTTTTGCCGCCTGATCAAGCTGACGTTTCGCCACGAACGGGAAGCACGGGCGCGAGAAGGCGCGGAGCGGATAAAAGAAAAATTTATCGCCGCCTTCGCCGGACAGCAAGAGCAGCAGCTTTTGGGCCCGGCGCCCGATGTGGTGGCAAAATTTAAGGGAAGCTATCGTTTTTGCCTGTTAATAAAAACCGGCGATTTGCGCGCCGTTCAGGATTTTTTGCGCCGCGAGGGCTTGGCGCGTAGGGCGGACGTCGTGATCGATATCGATCCGCTCGCCATGTGAGAGGTTGCCTTTTCGCTGCTTTTGTAATATAGTAGTATCATCATAGCGATGATGGAGAGAGTAACCCCCGGTGATTTCGCACAGGGAGTCCGGCCACGACTGCGAGCCGGATCGAAAGGCGGGGACGAAATTCACTTCGGAGTTCAGCGGTGAATGAAGTAGCCGTTGCGTCGGCGGCGTTAACGTGTTGAGTATTTATAAGGGTGGTACCGCGAAATAGCTTTCGCCCCTTGCGGGGTGGAAGCTGTATTTTTTTGCCGGAAGATTCTTCGTCGTCGCGCGGGGAAAGTATTCGGCGCCAGGAGGACGCGTATGGAAGAGAAAATCAATCGACTCAAACAGGAAGCGGCGGAGCTCATTCGCCAACAGGTGAAGAATCTTTCCGAACTCAACGATATTCGGGTAAAGTATCTCGGAAAGAAAGGTGAGATTACCGGATTTTTACGGGGTCTGGGACAGCTCAGCCAGGAGGACCGGCCGCGTCTTGGGCAGATCGTCAATGAAGCCCGTCGTCAGATCGAGGCGCTGATCGCGGAAAAGAATGCAGAGCTTAAAGAGCACGAGATGGCCGATCGTCTGGCGAATGAGACGCTTGACGTTACCTTGCCGGGCCGTCACACGTGGCGGGGGCGGCTTCATCCCTTGACGTTGACGTTGAATCGCATAAAAGATATCTTTTTGGCGATGGGGTTTTCCGTGGAGGAAGGGCCTGAAATTGAGCGGGATTACTTTAATTTTGAGGCTCTGAACCTGCCCAAGGATCATCCGGCGCGGGATATGCAGGATTCCTTTTATATCACCGAAGAGATACTCATGCGCACCCAGACGTCGCCCGTACAGGCACGCACCATGCAGGCGCATGAGCCGAACAGCCCTATTCGCATGATCGCGCCGGGGCGGGTCTACCGCCGCGACGATTACGACGCGACCCATTCGCCGATGTTCACGCAGGTAGAGGGGCTGGTCGTCGACGAGGGGATTCGTTTTTCGGATTTGAAAGGGACGTTGGAACTCTTTTTGCGCAAAATTTTTCGGGAAAATGTGGGCGTTCGCTTTCGGCCCAGCTTTTTCCCCTTTACCGAGCCAAGCGCGGAGGTTGATATTTCCTGCGTCATGTGCCATGGCAAAGGATGCCGGGTATGCAAGGGAACCGGCTGGTTGGAGATCTTAGGGGCGGGCATGGTTCATCCGCGCGTCCTGGAGATGAGCGGCTACGATCCGAAAAAGGTGAGCGGCTTCGCCTTCGGGTTGGGCGTAGAACGCATTGCCATGCTATCGTATGGCATTGACGATCTGCGGCTGTTCTACGACAATGATCTGCGTTTTTTGCGTCAGTTTTGAGAGGAGATAGCGTATGCAGGTTTCAATAAAATGGCTGAAGGATTACATCGATTTCTTGGAAACGCCGGAAGAACTGGCGGATAAGCTGACGATGGCCGGGGTGCCGGTGGAGAATATCGTTCGCCGGGGCGCCGGACTGGAGAAAGTCGTGACGGGACGCCTGGAAACGGTGGAACCGCATCAAAATTCCGATCACTTGAAAATTTGTTCCGTCAATATCGGGGCGAAGGAACCGCTGACTATCGTGACGGGGGCAAGCAACGTCGCGGCGGGGCAGGTTGTTCCCGTGGCGCAGATCGGCTCCGAGCTGCCGAACGGACAGAAAATCGCCAAAAGTAAAATGCGGGGCGTCCTCTCTATGGGGATGCTTTGCTCGGCGGACGAATTGAACCTCGATCCGGCGGGATTGCCCGAGGAGCAGGTCAAGGGGATTTTTATTCTGCCGGAGGATACGCCGGTAGGCGCTTCGGTGATGGAGGTTCTGGGGCTCGATGATGTGATCTTGGAGTTCGAGCTTACCGCCAATCGGGGGGACTGCTTCAGCGTCTGGGGGCTGGTCCGGGAAATCGCCGTTCTGACGGGAAATACGCCGCGCTGGCCGGAAATAGCGGTTTCGGAAACGTCGCCCGCGGCGGCGGATATGATTCATATCGGTATCGAAGCTGAGGATTTCTGCTCGCGTTTTTCGGCGCGTGTTTTGAAAGCGGTGAAGATCGGTCGATCGCCGCGCTGGTTGGAGGAGCGTCTGGCGGGAGCGGGGATACGGGCGATCAATAATGTTGTCGACGTGACAAATTTCGTCATGCTGGAGATGGGGCAACCCATGCACGCCTACGATTATGACGAGGTAAAGGGAGCGCGTCTGACAGCGCGGCGGGCTAATCCTGGAGAGCAGCTCCATACGTTGGACGATACGTCACGGCTCGCTAAAGGCGACGAGCTGGTAATTGCCGACGCGGAGAACCCGGCGGGGCTGGCCGGGATTATGGGCGGACTGGAAACGGAGATTACCGCGGCGACAACGACAGTCGTCCTAGAGGCCGCTGCCTTTTCTGGAGCTTCGATCCGGCGTACGGCGCGTTCTTGCGGCCTGCACTCGGAGGCGTCGGGGCGCTTCGAAAGGGGTGTCGACGTCACGCAGACGGGGCGCGCCCTCGACCGGGCGGCGCAGCTTTTGGCGGAGATGGGCGCCTGTGAGGTCTGCCGGGGAATTGTCGACTGTTATCCACATCCCAAAGCGCCAGTTGAGGTGCTATGCACGGCGGAACAAATCAATCGTCGCCTCGGGACGGAACTTGTCGGTAAAAAAATGGCGGCGATCTGGGAAAGCCTTGGATTTCGCGTAGAAAGCGTCGCGCCGGACAGCTATTGCGTTACGGCGCCTTCCTGGCGCGGCGATATAACCTGTTGGGAGGATTTATCCGAGGAGATCGCCCGTATTTACGGATTTGACCGTATTCCTTCCACTACCCCCCGCGGCAATATCCGGATGGGCGAAGAAAGCGATCGACAAAGGTTTCTGGCCGCAGTGAAAGAGACCCTGTGCCGTCTGGGACTGAACGAAACGGTTTCGTTCGCCTTTATGCATCCGGCGATGTTCGATCGCCTGCAAGTGCCGAAAGAAAGTGAATTGCGCCGGGCGATCCCGATTATGAATCCGCTGACGGATGAGTACCCTTTAGTACGGACGACCCTCTTACCAAATTTAATGGAAAACGCGCTGCGTAATTTTTCCCGTAAGAACGAAGATGTCCGGCTTTTTGAGGCGGCGCCGGTTTTCCTGCCGAAAAGCCTGCCCGTCACGGAACAGCCAATGGAAGCTATGAAGCTCGCAGGACTTATCGCGGGGCGTCGTCAGCCGATCGGTTGGGGACAGGGAAACGATTTTGTCGATTTTTATGACGCGAAGGGAATCGTCGAGGAGCTTTTTGCCGCGCTCCGTATCAGTCGGTACACAGTGGAGCGGGGAACGCACTTCGCCCTCCACCCTGGGAAAACCGCCGCGTTCAAAAAAGGGCGGGAAATCATCGCCGTTGTGGGCGAAGTTCACCCGGCGGTTATGGCGGCGTTTAATACGGATAAGAAAATGTACATTTTCGAGATGGATCTTATGACGCTAATGAAATACGCCGCCGGTAAGCTGTCCGCTCAGACGATTCCCCGCTACCCCGCCATCACGCGTGATCTGGCGTTGTCCGTAGCGAAAGATATTCCGGCGGCGGATATCGAGCGGGTCATTAAAAAGAACGCCGGTTCCTACTTCCGGGATATATGCCTGTTCGACGTATATACTGGACGGCAGGTGGCGGAGGGAGAAAAAAGTATGGCCTTCTCGCTGCAATTTCAATCCGATGATCGGACGCTGACCGATGAGGAAATTGACGCGGCGATGGCTGCCGTCGTTGACGCCGTATCCCGCGAGTTCGCGGCTCAGCTGCGCGTATAAGGCGTTTAAAAAGAGAGAAAAAGACGGCTGTTTTTTCCCGCTTGCTTATGATAAACTAAAAGAAATAGGCGAAGCGCCCGGATATTCCGGAGAAAGATGTGGTGAAGCGGTGGAGAAAAAAATTATAGTGGATATTTTCGGCGAACCGTATCCCTTAAAAACAGACAGCGACGAGACTTATGTACGAAAGCTTGCGGCCATCGTTGATACGCAGATGAGAAACGTCGCGCAAAACATGAATATCCTATCAGGGACGCGTATCGGCGTATTAGCGGCGCTCCAGATCGCCGACCGTTATTTACAGTTAAAGCGGGACTATGAAGAACTTTTAGAGCTCATTAACCAAAAAAAGCTGCCGAACTCTCCCCCGCCGCCGTTTTGAGAAGCGGTATCGGCGCGCCGGGGAAGCATTGCTGAATGAAAAAAATCATGATATAGTAACAAGAGATACGAGCCATGGCAGGGGAGCAGGAGGGCCGCATGTTTAATTTCCAGAACAAGAACAACGAGTTCTTTGACCTTTTCGTGGAAAGCGCTAAATATTTTTATCAAGGGGCGCTTATCATGGATGAAGTCATGCAGGATCCCAGCGTAGCGGTAGCCAAAATGAAGGAAATCATCGATCTGGAACATGAGGCCGACGCCGTCAATGATAAGATCATCGACAAGCTGAATCAGACCTTTATTACGCCCATCGACCGGGAGGATATTTTTTCCCTGGTCAACGGGTTGGATGACGGCGTGGATTTTTTGCAGGGGACCTTGCAACGGGTCGTCATCTATCGCACCGGCCCGGCGAAGGAAGGGGCGATCTCCCTGACAAAACTGCTGCTGGAAGCGACGGAAGAGATCATAAAAGCTTTTTCCCTGCTTAAGGACATTAAAAAGAATCGGGTGCAGATCTTAGAATCGACGCATAAAATCGGCAAGCTGGAGAGCGAGGGGGATCGTGTTTATCGACACGAGATCGCTTATCTGTTTGATAACGTAAAAGATCCCATCGAGCTGATTAAGTGGAAAGATATTTTGGAGAATCTGGAGGATACGCTGGATCACTGCGAAGATGTGTCGGATATGATTCGTGGCGTGGTGATGAAGTATGCCTGAACTGCATATTCTGATTTTTACCGTTATCGGCCTGGCGCTGGTCTTTGATTTTATCAACGGCTTTCATGATACGGCGAACGCAATCGCCACGTCGGTATCGACACGGGCGATTTCGCCGCGCGACGCCATCCTTATGGCGGCGATCCTGAATTTTCTCGGCGCTATGTACAGTACGGGGGTAGCTAAAACCATCGGGGCGGATATTGTGCGTTCTGCCGGGCACGTGAATGAACATGTCCTCATCGCGGCGCTTTCGGGCGCGGTCATTTGGAATATTTTGACATGGTTGGCGGCGCTTCCGAGCAGTTCCTCGCACGCGCTGGTCGGGGGCGTCATCGGCGCGGTTCTGGTTTCTACCGGATTAGAAGGCCTGAACCTCTGGGGGATTGGCAAGATCATTTTGTCGCTCGTCGCTTCGCCGGTTCTGGCGATCGTTTCCGGCTGTCTTGTCATGCGGGGACTGTATATGTTGTTTGGTCGATGTACGCCTTACAATATTAACGATCGGTTTAAGAAAATGCAGCTCGTGTCGGCAGCGACGATGGCCTTTTCCCACGGATCCAACGACGCGCAGAAATCTATGGGAATCATTACGCTGGCGCTTTTGAGCGGCGGCTACATTGAGGCCTTTGAGGTTCCTTTTTATGTAAAATTGCTGGCGGCAGTCGCGATGGCGCTGGGAACGGCGACCGGCGGCTGGCGTATTATCAAGACGATCGGAGCGGGAATATTTAAGCTGGAGCCAATCAGCGGCTTTGCCGCCGATCTCAATTCCTCGCTGGTTATTTTTTCGGCGACTCTCTTGCATTTACCGGTCAGCACCACGCATGTGGTTTCCGGATCGATCATGGGCGTCGGCATGGCGAAGCGTATTCGGGCGGTGCGATGGGGCGTCGCTCAGCAGATGCTGGTCGCCTGGCTTTTGACGATCCCCTGCACCGCGCTGATGGGCGCAATCGTTTATCAGATCGTTTTGTGGATCTTTTGACGCGGCGAAAGTGATGAAGAGTTTGGCGGCATAACAGGAGAAACGGAGCGGACGATTGACGCGTCCGCTTATTTTGCGTATAAGGCGACAAGAACTTATTCCGCCGGAAAGGATGTTTTATGATCACACGACAAAAGCACGCGTCATATCCGCCGGAGCGGTCGCTGCAGGAGATCCGGGATGAATTTCAGCCGCAGTCGAAGCGGCTCGTCGTCGCCGCTCTGCTCGACGGCTTGGAAACGGATCTTCAGACGCCGGTAGGGAATTACCGCCGTCTGGATTGGGTGTACTTGGATAGTACGTCTGGGGAGCGAATTTACCGACAGTCGGTCGTGTTTCTCTTAGTCACGGCGGTTCAAGAGCTTTATCCGGAAGCGGAGGTCATCGTGCGCTTCACGGCGAATAAGGGGCTTTACTGCGACATCAGCGGTATAGCCGCGATTACCGAGGAAATTGTCGCCGCGATTGAAAAAAAGATGCGGGCAATCATTAAGGAAAATCGCCCTATCGTGAAAAAGCACCTTCCCCGGGAAGAAGCGGTAACGCTTTTTAAGCAGTCGCGTCAGATCGCGAAAGCGAATCTTATCGCGGCTATTCCGCAGGCGACCGTAAGCATTTACTATTGCGGCGCGGCGTATGATTATCTTTACAGCGCCCTTTTGGATTCAACCGGCGCCTTGGGAGAGTTCGCGCTTGATCGCTGTGACGCGGGCGTCCTCTTGCGGACGGTGGAAAAGGGAAAGATTCCCGAGCGGGTCGATCAGCCGAAATTCCACCAGATTCTTAACGAGTCGAAACAGTGGGCGGCGATCCTGCGCTGTGATTATCTCCCCGATCTGAATCGCTACATCCGGCAAGGAAAGGCGGGAGACATCGTGCGCGTTTCGGAAGCGCTGCACGAAAAAAAGATCGCTGAGATCGCCGACGAAATTAAAGAAAGTATCCGCGAGCGCCGCGTAATTCTCATTGCCGGGCCGTCCGCATCGGGAAAGACCTCTTTCGCCCAGCGTCTTAAGGTACAGCTCCGTGTCAACGGGCTGGATCCGCTCTCTATTTCGCTGGATAATTATTTTGTCGATCGCGACAAGACGCCGCTGACTCCCGATGGAAAATACAATTACGAAGCGCTTAACGCCCTTGATCTGCCGCTCTTTAATCGTCATTTGCTGGATCTTTTGGCGGGGCGCGAGATCATGTTGCCGCATTACGATTTTGTGAGCGGGCGGCAGGAACTTGACGTCATTGGCCCGGTGAGCATAACGCCGACGCAGCCAGTTATTCTGGAGGGGATTCACGGCCTGAACGAGAAACTGACCGCGTCCCTTCCCCGCCGCCAAAAATTCAAGATCTATGTCAGCGCGCTGACGCAGCTCAATATGGATTTGCACAATCGTATCCATACGACCGACGCCCGTCTGTTGCGCCGCTTGGTACGCGATTTTAAATACCGCGCGGCGCACGCTTTGCGGACTCTTCGGATCTGGCCCGTCGTGCGTCAGGGGGAAGAACAGAATATTTTCCCCTTTCAGGAGGATGCCGACGCCGTATTCAATTCCGCTCTAATCTATGAGCTGGCCGTTTTGAAAAAGCACGCTATCCCGCTGTTGGAGGACGTCAGCGCGGCGGAGCCGGAATACGCTCCGGCACAGGAGCTTTTGACGTTTCTGACCTATTTTGACTCCATTGACGATGAAGAGATCATTCCCAATAACTCAATTCTGCGGGAATTTATTGGGCAGTCATGCTTTTTTGACGGCGAAGGCGAGCTGAAAACGTAAGGGGCGCCTTTTAAAGGAAAACGAGGGAAATAACGGATGATAAAAAATAAAGCCGGGCAGACGAAAAAAATGTATATGGGCGTCTACGGCTGCCAGATGAACCTGTCTGACGCGGAGCGGATGGAGGGGCTTCTGCGGACGATCGGCTACGAAAAAACAACGGCGATGGAGGAAGCCGACCTCATCCTTCTCAATACCTGCTGCGTGCGCGAGTCGGCAGAGGACAAGGTATACGGGAAAATCGGGGAGATTAAGCACCTGAAAAAGGAAAAAGCCGGGTTGATTTTTGGCATCGCCGGTTGTATGGCGCAAAAAGAAGGAGATCGGCTGATCAAGCGAGCGCCGCACATTGATTTCGTTCTGGGAACGAATAAATTTAACCAGCTCATCCCCGCCATTATGGAACTGGAAGCGAAACGCGCCCGCCACGTTGTTGACATAGACTGGACAGAGGCCCAGATGCCGGAAGGGCTGCCGGTGGTCCGTGAAGGAAGGCTCTCCGCTTGGATCCCTATCATGTTCGGCTGTGATAACTTCTGTACTTACTGTATCGTTCCTTACGTTCGCGGGCGGGAGCGAAGCCGCCGCCCGGAGGATATTATAAACGAAATACGGCAAGCCACGGCTGAAGGATTTCGAGAGATTACGCTTCTAGGCCAGAATGTCAATTCTTACGGGAAGGATCATCAACAGGCGGACTTTCCCGATTTACTCAAAATGGCCGACGGGATTGAAGGGATCGCGCGGATCCGTTACATGACCTCTCACCCCAAGGATCTCAGTCATAAGCTGATTGAAACGGTACGCGACAGCCGCCATATCTGCGAGCACTTTCATGTTCCCGTGCAGTATGGCAGCGACAAAATCTTAAAAGCGATGAACCGGGGCTATTCCCTCGCGCGGTACCGTGAGTTAGTGCGCGACATTCGAGAAACCGTTCCCGGCGCCAGTCTGACGACGGATCTGATCGTCGGCTTCCCCGGCGAGACGGAGGAAGATTTCTCCGAACTGCTGGATTTCGTACGGGAGATTCGCTACGACGCCGCCTATACTTTTCTCTATTCGACCCGCTCTGGAACTCCGGCGGCCAATATGGCGAATCAGGTACCGGTCGCCGTGAAAAAGGAGCGTCTCCGTCGCTTGATGGCGGTGCAGGACGAGATCAGCCGGGAAATTAATGAAAAATATCGCGATCATACCGTGGAAGTCATGGTCGAAGGCCCCAGCGTGAACAACGAAAGCGTTTGGACAGGCCGGACGCGAACGAATAAGATCGTTCTCTGGGCGCGGCAAGGAAGCGAACGCCCCGGCGATCTCGCAGAAATAAAGGTCACGCAACCTCAAACATGGCTGTTGAAAGGGACGTTCGTGCGCGTGCGAAAAGAAATCGACGGATAAAACCGAGTCGCTGTTTTGTCAGGGGACAGAAAGGCGGCGCGGTTTTTTATTTGCGCTCTTAGGATGGCGGTGTTATAATGAAAGTGAATTTTACAGGGTAAAGGAATAAAGTGCAAGGGGCACAAAGAAAAGAGAACAGGTGTTTCACGTGGAACATTTACTAAGATAGGTGGGATGAGCGATGGTGAATCCAAAATTGCGGGATGAATTGGCGGATCAGTTGTGCGAAGCGGTATTACAGCTGAAAAACCGGGAGGAATGTTACCAGTTTTTTGAGGACGTCTGCACGATCGGCGAGTTCAAAGCGCTGGCGCAACGCCTGGAAGTGGCCCGCATGCTGGCGGCGGGACATACTTATGATGAGATCGTCGATCGTACGCACGCCAGCACGGCGACGATCAGCCGGGTAAAACGCTGCCTCGATTATGGGGCGGACGGTTACACCGTCGTGCTGACGCGAATGACGGAGGAAAAGCGCGCTACGGGAGCAAAGCATGGAAAAAAATGACGTAACCTTGGAAATTCCTTATGGAACGCGGGATTTTCTCCCGCGGGAAGCGGCGGAAAAACGGGCGGTGGAAAGGGCGCTGACGGCGCTCTTCGCCGCCTGGGGATATGATGAGGTTGTAACGCCGGTCATTGAGTTTTTAGCGACGCTGACCATCGGCAACGGACAGCGAATCGAGCCGTATATGTTTAAATTTTTTGATCGTAAGAATCGGACGTTGGCGTTGCGTCATGAAATGACGACGCCGATTGCCCGGGTGGCGGCCAGCCGGCTGCGAGAAGCGCCGCTGCCGCTCAAGCTCTCATACAGCGGCGCCGTGTACCGTTATGAAGAGACGCAGATGGGGCGACAGTGCGAGTTTACACAGGCGGGCGTGGAATTCATGGGAAGCTCTGCTCCCGCTGCCGACGCCGAAGTTTTAGCGTTGGCGATTGAGGGGATGCGGCTTGCAGGACTGCGAGATTTCCAGGTCGCTTTGGGACAGGCCAGGTTTATTAACGGTTTGCTGAAGCAATTGGCGTTGTCAGAGGACGAGCAGCGCCGTGTTAAATCATTTTTGGAAAAGCGCGATTTAGTCGGGTTGCGCCGCCTTGTCGAAGAAACGGAGCTGCCGCGCCGTGATAAGGAGATTTTGGAAAAATTGCCGCTTCTGCATGGGGGACGGGAGGTACTTGACGAGGCTCGGGCGATGGCGAAAAATGAGGAGGCACGGCAGGCGATCGATGATCTCGCGGCTATTTATCGGCTTTTGGAAGTATATGACGCGGCGGAGCCGGTACAATTTGATTTAGGCGTCATTCGCGATCTCAGTTATTATACCGGCATGGTTTTTGAAGCGTATACGCCGGGACTGGGATTTCCCTTGTGCGGCGGGGGGCGTTATGATCGCATGCTGTCCGATTTCGGCTGCGACTGTCCGGCAACGGGCTTTGCGCTGGGCATAGAGCGCGTTCTCTTAGCGCTGGAGCGAGAAAATCTGCCCCGTCCCGAGTCTCGTAAAGATGTTTACATCGCTTATGTGCCCGGGCAGGAGGCGGCGGCTATACGAGAGGCCCGAAAAGCACGGGAGAAGGGGCAGGTGACTGAGTTGGCGCCTTCGCCACAGGATGAAAAGGCGGCGGCTCATAGCCAGCAGAGCAAAGGATATCGCGCGCTGCTTTATATCAGAGCATGAAACGGCGCATCAGGCAGTTTTTTCGGGCGATTTTTGCCCGGGTAGGCCCCGCGGATCGACAATATGTTCGCACGTGGCTGCCGGAATCGGAACTTCAGCAGCTTTTTTGGGAAATGGCGGAGCCGGATCAGTGCCATGCGCTTCATACGGCCTATACGGCGGAGCGGATGTTGAATGATACGGTCGACGCGGCGAAAATTCTCGTTGATCGGCGACTCCTTATTCGCGTGGCGCTGCTTCATGATATAGGGCGGGCCAGGGGCACGCTGGGAACGCTGGGAAAAACAGCAGTGGTACTCCTCGATTATTTTTTCCCGCAGTGGGCGCGCCGCGGGGGCGATCATCCGCCAGAGAGTGGGATCTTATCCGCTAAATTGTACGTTTATTTCCATCATCCGATATTAGGGGCTGAAAAACTTCGGCGAGTCGGGTATGCGAAAGAAGCGGCGATTATCCTTCGCCATCATGCCCTTCCGGCGGAGAGCGATCCGGTAGAGCTGATTCTTCTGCGTCGCGCCGATGCTCTTAATTGATGTGTGGGTTTATCGGAAGAAATAGACACTATTTCCTTTACTTTTTACGCTGCTGGTGATAATATATCGCTATGTTACTACTTTAGCTTGATAAAGAAACGAGGCGATAGCGTGGAGGGAAAAATAGAGCCATATCTGACCGTCGCCCTGCCAAAAGGGAAGCTCTTTGCGCCCGCGGCGGAGCTTCTGGCGCGGGTGGGCTTATCCGCCGAAGGGCTGGAAGAAAAATCGCGCAAGCTGGTCATTACGAACGAAGCGGATAAGGTCAGGTTTATCATCGCCAAGACGGCGGATGTTCCCACTTATGTGGAGTATGGCGCCGCGGATATTGGCATTATCGGAAAGGATGTGCTGAAGGAAGCGGCGCAGGATGTATATGAATTGCTCGATCTGGAATTTGGGCGCTGCCGTTTGATGATGGCCGTCCCGCGGGATAAGAAGCGGCCGCGCCTTGCCGACTACGCGCATACCCGGGTGGCGACGAAATTTCCGCGTATCGCGGAGAGCTTTTTTAACCGACAGGGAATGCAGATGGAATACATTAAGCTCAACGGATCTATCGAGCTGGGGCCGATTGTTGGTCTGGCGGAGAGCATTGTCGATATTGTGGAAACGGGGACGACACTGCGGGAGAACGATTTGGAGGAGATCGCTCCCATCATGGACACGACGGCCCGTCTTATCGCGAACCGCGTGAGTTTTCGGTTGAAATTCCCTCGAATTCATAAATTGATCGAAGATTTACAGGCGATCTTGAGGAAAGGACAAGTCGTATGAGAATTGTTAACGTGAAAGATGTGGGGATAAAAGGCGTAGAAGCGCTTTTAAAAAAAGCAGCGTTTGATGAGGTGGAGCTTAGTCCGAAAATTCGGGAAGGCAATCGAAAGCTTTTTGGCGCCGATCTGACGGCGAGCCAAGTCGTTGACAGGATCGTTTCCGAAGTGCGCGAAGAAGGCGACGCCGCGGTTATAAAGTATACGAAACTCCTTGACGGGACTGATTTCACGCCGGAAGAATTTTTGGCCGGAGAAGCAGATTTTCGCGCCGCCGAGGAGGCGGCTGACCCCGCAGTTATGGCGTCGCTCACGAAAGCGATCGCCAACGTTCGCCGCTATCATGAGGAACAAAAGCCGCGCTCTTGGCTGACAAACCGGGAAAAGGGATCGATCCTCGGACAGACGGTGACGCCGCTTGATCGCGTGGGGATTTATGTACCGGGAGGGACGGCTGCCTATCCGTCGTCGGTGGTGATGAACGCCGTTCCGGCGGCGGTTGCCGGGGTGGGGGAGATCGTCATGATGTGCCCGCCGCGCGATGGAAAGCTCAATCCGTATGTCCTTTTGGCGGCACGGGAGATCGGCGTCGGGCGGATTTATAAGATTGGCGGGGCGCAGGCTGTCGCGGCGCTGGCTTTCGGCACGGAGACAATCCCCCGGGTGGACAAGATTACCGGGCCGGGCAATATTTTTGTCACGCTGGCGAAAAAAGCGGTCTACGGTCACGTCGATATCGATATGCTGGCGGGGCCGAGCGAGATCCTCATTGTTGCCGACGAGAAGGCCGATCCCGTATATACGGCGGCAGATATGCTGAGCCAGGCGGAGCATGACCCCTTGGCTTCGAGCATCGTCATCACAAACAGCGCCGCCTTTGCCGCCAAGGTGGCGCGGGAAGCAGAGCGTCAGCTTGCGCTTTTGCCGCGTAAGGCGATCGCCGGAGCGTCGTTGGAGAGGAACGGTCTCATTATCGTAGCGGAGGATATTCGGCAGGCGATTGACTTCGCTAACGTTTCTGCGCCGGAGCATTTAGAGCTTTTAACGGAGCAGCCGTTCCAGCTGCTGCCTTACATTCGCCACGCTGGAGCGGTATTTCTCGGCGCGTATTCACCGGAGCCTCTGGGCGATTATTTTGCGGGGCCGGATCATATCCTGCCGACCGGCGGGACGGCGCGTTTTTATTCGGTGCTGAATGTTGAGACCTTCATGAAGCGCACCAGCTTCATTTCCTATACGCAGCCGGCACTGGCCGACGTGGCGGAGGATATTATCCGGCTGGCGAAAACAGAAGGGCTGGAGGCGCACGCAAACGCGATACGCTTAAGAGGGGCGGAAAAATCATGATGAATTTTCGCGCTGGATTGGCAGAGCGGCCGACGTATGATACTACGGAACGTGATTGGCAAATTAAGGTCAACGCTAACGAATCGCCGTTCAATTTACCGCCGCTTGTCGAGGAACGGGTCATGGCCCGCCTCTCTCGAGTGGCGTTCAACCGTTATCCCAATGAAGAAACGGCGCTTTTACGACGACAGATCGCGCAAAGCTACGACCTGAGCGTAGAAAATGTCTGGCTGGGCAACGGTTCGAGCGAGATCATCGAAAAGCTGTTTTTTGCTTTTGGCGGGCAAGGCAAAAAAATCGTCTATCCGACGCCGTCCTTTTCTATGTACGAGATATATGCGCAAGCGGCAGAAACGGAAGGCGTGCCGATCGCTTCGCCCGATGATTATCAGCTTGACGCCGAAGCCTTTATCAAGACGGTGCGGGAAAGCCGCGCGGCTCTTGCTGTTGTCTGCAATCCGAACAATCCGACGGGAAATTATATCCCGCGGGAAGAAATCGGATATATCGCGGCGAAGATTGACGGCGCTTTATTGATCGACGAAGCTTATATCGAGTTTGCCGGGGAATCGGCGAGCGTGCTTTTGGAAAAATATTCGAATCTCATGGTGGCGCGCACTTTTTCTAAAGCGTATGGGCTTGCCGCCTGCCGCGTCGGCTATTTGCTCGCGGACAGAGCAGTCATAGACGTGGTGAAAAAGGCGTATATGCCCTATAGCTTAAACGTTCTGTCGGCGGTGACGGCCGATATCGTTTATCAAATGCGCGACGAATATCGGCCGCGCATTGACATGATTATCGCGGAACGGCAGCGAATGTTTGAGCGTTTGAGCGGTATCGACGGGTTTAACGTGTTCCCGTCGGCAGCGAATTTCTTGCTCTGCCAAAGCGCGCGGGCGGCAAAGCTTTGTGAGGCGCTCGCCGCGCAGGGGATTGGCGTCAGAAACTTCGGCAATGCGGTGCGGTTGGAAAATGCACTTCGTCTGTCGGTAGGAACGCGGGAAGAAAACGATCGGATATTTCAGGCGATAAGCGATTTTATGGCGGGGAGGTAACCCTATGCGGCAGGCGGAGATCGAACGGAAAACGGCGGAAACGGCGGTGCGGGTAGCAATTAAGCTCGATGGCAGCGGCGAGGGACGAGTCGATACCGGGATTGGTTTTTTTGACCATATGCTGACGCTGTTCGCTCATCACGGACGGTTCGGTCTGACGGTGGTATGCCGGGGTGACGTTGAGGTTGACGGCCATCATTCCGTCGAGGACGTCGGGATCGTACTGGGACAGGCGGTGAAGGCGGCGCTGGGAGATAAGGCGGGAATTGCCCGCTACGCATCTTTCTATGTGCCGATGGATGAAGCGTTGGCGTTTGTCACGATTGACGTCAGCGGCCGCCCGTTTCTCGTTTACGACGGCGGTGTGATGGCGCCAATGATCGGCGGATACGACACGGAACTGACGGAGGAATTTTTGCGCGCCTTTGCCTTTAACGCCGGTCTGACTCTGCACGTCAAAGTCCTCTATGGTAAAAATTCGCATCACAAGGTGGAAGCCGTGTTCAAGGCGCTGGGGCATGCCCTGCGCGAAGCGACGGCAATACGGGAGGATATTAAGGGGGTTCTCTCGACGAAGGGGACGCTGTGAACTCGGGGGATGAAGAATGATCGCGATCGTCGATTATGGGGTGGGCAATCTTTTCAGCGTGGAAAAGGCGTTGCGCGCGACGGGGGCGGACGCCGTGGTAACGGCAGACGGAGAAGTCCTGCAAAAGGCCGAACGTATCGTTTTACCCGGAGTCGGCGCTTTCGGCGACTGCATGAAGAATTTGCAGGCGAGCGGGCTCCTTCCCGTCCTTAAGGATCGGGTGGCGAAGGGGTGTCCTCTTTTAGGAATCTGCGTGGGTATGCAGATATTATTCGGCGGCAGCGAGGAGTCACCGGGCGTCTTCGGGTTGGGGTGGATCTCCGGCAAGGTGCGGCGCATTGCCGCGCCGGGGCGAAAGATCCCTCATATGGGATGGAATTCCTTGCATGTTGCAAAGCTGCGCGCCGCGCATGATCTTTTTGCCGGCCTTAATGAAGCGCCTTATGTTTATTTCGTCCATAGTTACGCTGCGGTTCCGGAAAATCCGGCGGTGGTTACGGCCACAGTGGAATATGGATCGCATCTCGTCGCGGCGATCGCGCAAGGGAATATTATGGCGACGCAGTTCCACCCGGAAAAGTCAGGCGACGTAGGATTAGCGATATTAAAGAATTTTGTGTCAGGATAAGCGGAGGAGGCGGCAACATGATTATTTTTCCGGCAATCGATTTACGCGGCGGCAAATGTGTGCGGCTGTTTAAGGGAGATTTTTCCCGAGAGACGATTTTTTCCGATAATCCGTCGGCGGTCGCTGTTAAATGGGAAGAAGCAGGCGCAAAATATCTCCATGTCGTCGATCTGGACGGAGCTCTCCGGGGGAAGTCCATTAACCGGGCGGCAATTCGATCGATTTTGTCGGCGGTGCATATTCCGGTAGAGCTGGGCGGCGGTATTCGCTCTTTAGACGACATTGAGGAGGCACTGTCACTTGGGATCCAGCGGGTGATTTTAGGCTCGGCGGCGGTCGAAAATCCGGATCTGGTAAAGACGGCCTGGGAAAAATTCGGGGAGCGCGTCATTGTCGCCATCGACGCTCGGGATGGAATCGTGGCGACGCAAGGCTGGGAAAGCTCAGGCGGCATCTCGGCGGTTACGTTCGCCAAACAGATGGCGGCCTGTGGTATAAAGACCGCGATTTATACGGATATAGCGCGCGACGGGACATTACAAGGGATCAATCTGGAGGCGACGATAGAGTTGGCGAAGGAAAGCGGCCTCAAGGTCATCGCATCCGGCGGTGTCAGTTCGCTTGACGATATTCGGCAGGTTAAGGAGCATGAGGCAGACGGTCTGGAGGGCGTCATTGTCGGTCAGGCGATTTATACCGGACGGATCGATCTATCGCGGGCGCTGGCGATCGCCGCTGGAGAATAAAGGTGCTTACGAAACGGATTATCCCCTGCCTTGACGTGAAGGACGGGCGGGTCGTCAAGGGGACGAATTTCGTCGATCTGCGGGACGCTGGCGATCCGGTTGAGCTGGCGGCGCGCTACGATAAGGAACGCGCTGATGAACTGGTGTTTCTCGATATTACGGCGTCGAGCGATAGGCGCGATACGATGGTTCAGGTAGCGGAAAAATGCGCTTCTGAGGTCTTTATTCCGTTTACTGTGGGCGGAGGTATACGATCTGTTGAGGATATGCGTCGCCTTTTAAAAGCGGGGGCGGATAAAACGTCGCTCAATACGGCAGCGGTGAAAAATCCGGCGCTTCTAAAGAAAGGGGCGGAGAAATTCGGTCGCCAGTGCGTGGTGCTGGCGGTAGATGCTCGGCGCGTTGGCGATGGCCGCTGGGAGGTCTATATTGACGGCGGACGCACGCCAACGGGGCTGGATTGCCTGGAATGGGTAAAAGAGGCCGTCGCTATGGGCGCCGGTGAGATTCTCCTGACAAGTATGGACGCCGACGGGACAAAGGACGGTTACGATATTGAGCTGACGCGTGCGGTATCGGAAAGCGTGCCGGTTCCGGTCATAGCGTCCGGCGGCGCGGGCAAGTTGGAGCATTTTTATGATGTCCTGACGCTGGGAAAGGCGGATGCCGTACTGGCCGCTTCGGTATTTCATTACGGTCGGTTTACCGTGCGACAGGTGAAGGAATATTTGAAATCACGAGGAGTGGAGGTAAGATTCTGATGGATATTTCGATGGTTCGCTTTGACGACAAAGGGCTTGTCCCAGCGATCGTGCAGGAGGAAAACGGGCAGGTCCTCATGCTCGCCTATATGAATAAAGAATCGCTGGAAAAAACGTTGGAAACAGGTTACACGTGGTTTTTCAGCCGTCATCATCAGCGGCTCTGGCAAAAGGGCGAAACTTCGGGAAATGTGCAGAAAGTACGGGAAATATGTTATGACTGCGACGGCGACACGCTCTTAGTGCGCGTGCATCAGACTGGCGTCGTCTGCCATACCGGATCCTATTCCTGCTTTAGCGGCCGACGATTGGGCGAAAATGGTAAGAGCGTGGCGCTGGTGGAGGAAAAGCCTTCGATGTCGCTGGCGACTGTTATTAACGAATTATACGCGGTCATTCAGGATCGACGGATGAACCCCGTCGAAGGATCCTATACGAATTATCTTTTTGGACACGGCCAGGATAAGATCCTGAAAAAAATCGGGGAAGAAGCGGCGGAAACGATCATCGCTTCAAAAAATATGAAAAAGGACGAAATCCTTTATGAAATGGGGGATCTGTGGTATCATTGCCTGGTACTGCTGGCCTTCCATGATCTCTTGCCTGACGCGTTGTTCACCGAGCTGATGAAGCGCCGCCGCGGCGGCAATTATCATAAGTTTGCCGGAAAGACTGGCGAACGTCCGGAGATGTAAACATGGATAAAACGAGCGATTGGATGGAACGTTTCCTGCGCGATACGGCGTGGGAGAAAGGGAAAACGGCGGTCGAAAAACCGGAAGGACCGCCCCCGCCTCCTGAGAAGCCTTGTCCGTCGGGGGCAAGGGTGATAAATCTGACCGAACCGGGGCTTCTTGACGACGTGCCGGTAAATTTTTTGGAAACTGTAGAACTTCGCGCTTCCGTACGCCGCTATAATGACGAGCCGCTGTCGTTTAAGGAAATGTCGTTTTTGCTCTGGTGTACGCAGGGCGTAAAGATGGGAACGCCGCAGGGGACGACGCTACGGAACGTGCCGTCGGCGGGAGCGCGGCACGCGCTGGAAACGTATCTTTTTATTCAGCGTGTGGAAGGCTTGGAGGCGGGGCTTTATCGCTTCTTAGCGCTGGGGAACGCGCTGCTTCCCGTTGAAACGGGGACGGAAGTGGCGGAAAAACTTCTGCCCTGCTTTATGGGGCAGCCGATGATCGGTGCCAGCGCCGTGACGTTCCTTTGGGCGGCGGATTTTAAGCGTATGGCATACCGTTACGGACGCCGTTCGGCGCGGTTTATTTTTCTCGACGCGGGGCACGTCTGCCAAAACCTTTACTTGGCGGCGCAAGCGACGGGGGTTGGCGTCTGCGCTGTAGGCGCTTTTTACGACGAAGACCTGAATGCCGCGCTGGGAATAGACGGCGAAAATGAGTTTGTCGTCTATGGCGCGACGGCAGGCAAGCCGGCGCGGTAAAAAATAAGGGGCCGGAAATTTTCCCGGTTCGTAAATTCCGATCGCCTGGGGGAGATTATTGGTCGCGACTTCCAAAGTTTGTGGCGGATGGCGGTGGGCGCTAGGCTATCCCCGCCTTTTGTGCTATACTGAAAAAAACGACGAATTATAGAAAGGGAGGTGCGAAATGAAGCAGTTTTGTCTGGCGATTACGATGGGCCTGATGCTGGCGGGATTTTTTCCCGAGGTGGCGCAGGCCGGAATTGGGACCGATATAGGCGTTTATTTTCCCGTCGGCGGCGGGGGAAAAAGGTCGGTCGCCGAGACGGTTGGGTACGCTTCCTTTACGGTCGGGCAGGTGGCTCAGGAGCTTACCGTGGAAGAACGGCGCGGGCGTCTCTTGCTGGAGTTCACCGTAACGAACGATGGTGATGAGCCTTATATCATTGAGCATCAGGACGGGCAGGAATACGATTTTATCGTTCTCGATAAGCACGGTCGCACACTGTATCGTTGGTCAGACGGCATGGCGTTTACTCAGGCGGTGACGTCCTCCGTCGTCGAGGCGCATAAATCGGTGACATATAAAGCGGAAATTGCTAAAAAAGAGTATAAAGCGATTCGGGACGACGCCGTGTTGGTCGTGGCTTTTCTCAAGGATACGCCGTACACGTTATCGGCAGCGGCGCCATCCGAAATAGTGACGGAGGGCGGATCGGCGGCGGTACGCGGTGCGATTCGTATCGGGATCGGGAATGGTCATTATCCCTATTGGGATTGACAACGAAGGAACAAAGGATAAGAAGCCGGGAGGCATGAGTGATGAAGCAGGCAATCGTAATCGTGGCTATTACGCTGTTGGTGCTGGCAGGGGGCGGAGCGGCGGCTTATTTTCTGATATGGCAGCCGGCGGAAGGGGAAGTGACGGCGACTGTCGCGACAGAAAATAAGCCTAAGCCGAAAGCTGAAGAACGAAAGATGAAACGGGACGATAAAAACAATCGGGCGGTGGACACGAAATTCAACGACCTTATGCGCGACGGCAACGAAAAATTACTGGAAGAGCCGGCGAAAGCGGATCAAAAGTTTCAGGAAGCAATGAAGGAAGCTCAGACGGCGGATCAGAAAGTCAAAGCGTGGTATGGTCGGGCGATGGCCGCTAAGGTGATGGAAAACGGCGAGCTTGAATATCAGGCGGGACAAACGATCCTGACAATCGCGCAGACTACTCGGGATAAAGCGAACGCTTACGAAGCGATCGCGCATGGTCGCTATTTGCGGCAAAGCTATGGGGAGGCAGTATCCGATTACCAACAGGCCGCCGACGACTATATAAAATCTGGAGACGCGAGCATGGCCTGCACGATGCTGGTTGAGGCGGCGCGTATCCTGCGTTACAACATGCAGGATTATTCCGGCGCGGAGAAAATGTTGGCGAAGGCCGGAGAAGCGGTGGATAAAGGCTCGGTTGAGGAAATACGCGAGAAGGTCATCAAGTGGATGCTCTGCCTGGAACGCGCCGATAACTGCAAATTGGCCGGAGACGGAGCGGGGCAGGTATTTTGGAATCGGGCCGCCGTTCAATATAATCCTGCCTGGAAAGAAACGGCAGATTGGGTCGAGCGGCAGGTAGAAGTACAGGGGACGCCTGTAGAAACCTCATCTCCGACAGAAAACGGGGAAACGCTTTTTATGGCGACGGATAGCGAAGAAGAATAACCATAAAAAATCCCGAATCGTGAGCGATGCGCTCATGGTTCGGGATTTTTTATGCGTTCGGGAGACGCTGTGGATTCTCCGATAAATTCTGTCATGTATTGCCGGTAACGCTTAGGAAGGTGCGTCATTTGGCATTTTTCGTTGTGCCGGGGACGAATTTCAATCGCGTCGTAAAATGTTTGCCACAGGGCGCGAAAGTTTTTCTCAGCGGTGTCGGGAAGCGAGGCCTTAAAATCGTCCAAGGGAAAAATTGCTGTCTCGTAAGGGCGGTAAACGAGAGCCGCATGGTGACGTTCATCGTAAATGAAAAAGCGCTCTTCAGAAAAGCGGGCGGCGAAATGAGAAGCGATGAGAGGTAAAATATAATTTTTTGGTCCGACTCGGGACAAAAGAATGCCGTTTTGCACGGTGAACCGAATGAACCCAAGGTGGAGATGAGCCTCGCGGCGCAGGTGCTGGACAGCTTTTGTCAGCCGCCAGACGTCGTCGTTACCGGCGAATTCGAGGATACGGGATCCATAGCGATACCCTTGCCGCAGAAAGCGAAGCATGATGAGTTCTTTTTCCGGCAGACAGGTCAAAAAAGCATGACGCAATAGCTCGTCTACGCGGGGCGAGATACGCCGGGGGATCGATTGGGCGACTCGATCTGCGTGGGCAGTGACCGTGACGATATCTTTGACAGTGAAAAGACTTGCCGCCGCATTGTTCGGACCGATAATGGCCTGTGGCAGTTCGTGCGCCATATAGCTTTCAAAAACGCAGCAAAGAAATCCTTCAAAGGTGCCGTCATAGCGATAGGTGAGGCAGGTTACATCGGGGGAAACAGACATGAAAGTTCCTTCCTTTCGGTTAGGTGGGGCGCGGGTTCAGTAACGGGAAACAAGGTCGTTTGTCGGATATTATTTGACGTTTGCTGATAAATAGCGCGCTCCCGCGGCGACATGAGATCGTACAGCATAACGTTACGGTTAGAGAGTGTGGGAAAACGCCGCCCTTGACAGAGCAGGAAATAACGGGCGCGTTTCAGTGTAACGCCAAGGCGGCTCAGCGTGTCCCAACTCAAGCAGGTGGCGCGGCGGGCGCGCAGGATGCGCCAAGCGCTTTTTATGCCAATGCCGGGTACGCGAAGCAGCGCTTCATAAGAGGCGCGGTTCACTTCGAGGGGGAATTTTTCGGGGTGACGCAACGCCCAGCAGCATTTCGGGTCGAGAAAAAAAGAAAGAGCAGGGTGCGCTTCATCGAAAAGCTCATCGGCGTTGAAGCCATAAAAGCGCAGCAGCCAATCCGCCTGATAAAGGCGATGTTCCCGCCATAGAGGAGGCGGCGTCTGCCGATCAGGCAGAAGCGGGCTGGATGCTACGGGGATGTACGCGGAATAAAAGACGCGCTTTAATTGAAAATTTCGGTACAGACTGGAGTTCAGGCACAGGATTTGCCGGTCGGATTCAGCGGACGCACCGATAATTATCTGGGTACTCTGCCCGGCGGGAGCAAAACGCGGCGTCTTGCGGTAGTGTATAAGATCGTGGCGGTTTTCAGTGATTCCCTGCCGAAGCTGCTCCATGGAAGCGAGAATCGCCGCCTTCGTTTTCTCCGGGGCGAGCCGGGCAAGGCTCCGGGCCGAGGGAAGTTCGATATTTACACTGAGACGATCCGCAAGAAGACCGAGCGCTTGAATAAGCGTCGGGTCGGTACCGGGGATCGCTTTCGCGTGAACATAGCCGTTGAAACGATATGTATTGCGTAATAGACGCAGCATTTCGATCATTCGCTCTGTCGTTGCGTCAGGTGATCCGGCGACCGCAGAGCTGAGGAAAAGTCCCTCGATATAATTGCGCCGGTAGAAATCGATCGTCAGTTGAGCCAGCTCCCGCGGCGTAAAGGCAGCGCGCGGCACGTCGTGACTGCGTCGGTTCACGCAGTAAGCGCAGTCGTAAACGCAGACGTTGGTCAAAAGCACTTTGAGCAGCGAGATACACCGCCCGTCGCCGGCGAACGCGTGGCAGATGCCGCAGGCGGCGGCGCTTCCGATGGCGCCGTGGCGTCCCGCCTTATTGACGCCGCTTGAGGTGCAGGCCGCGTCGTATTTAGCGGCGTCGCTGAGAATACGGAGTTTTTCTCTTAGTTCCATATAATTCTCCCCTTTGCTTTATTATAATAAGAACATATGTTCCTGTAAAGACAAAGTCATGCGCAGATGCGTATGATTTGTTGGCACGTGTACGGATGGCAATCTTGGCGGCGTGACCAGCAATGAAAAAAGTCCTTGCCTGAGTCCGGGTGGATCCATGCAAGGGCGTTCTTTATTGATAGATGTTTTATTTGTATGATACATTCATAAATTGATATATAAAATTATCCTTGACCGTGACTTGCTATCGAAAAAGTTTTTTGCTACAATACGGATAGATTGATTTTATGATTGAACACATGTTGAAATTATCGTCATGAGAAGGTGATGCGGTGCTGGACGAGTATGGGAAAAAATATTTACGGGTAGCTGTACCCTCGGGATTTGAGGGGATATTTATGGTGCTGCTGGCGTCGGCGGATCTTATCATGGTGGCGTCGCTGGGAGCGGAGGCCGTGGCGGCAGTTGGCGTCTTTATGCAGCCGCGGATGGCGCTGCTATGCTTTCCGCGTTCCTGGGCTTCAGCGGTAACGCTGCTGGCGGCAAATTACGCCGGACGAGGGCGTCGCCATTCGGCGGTAACGCTGCTCAAGCAGTCGATTACCTTTGGCGTAGTGTCGCTGGGACTTATTCACGGCGTTTTTTGGCTGCTGCGGGAATTTATTCTGAAGATCATGGGCGCGACGCCGGATTATCTGCCTCTGGCTTCCGATTACGCCGCCATCGCCACGGTGGCGATTTATATCACCGCGGTGACGACCGTTTTACAGGCGGTGCAGCTGGGCTTTGGCAATACGGCGGTTATCATGCGCTCGAATGTGGCGGGAAATGTCGTCAACGTTATCGTCAATGCGCTCTTGATTTTTGGCTTGGGGCCGTTTCCTCGGCTTGGTGTCGTCGGCGCGGCGGTGGGAACCGTCATCGGAACGCTGGTGGCGCTGGGGCTGACGCTGGTGGAGCTGAAAAAGGACGGACTTCTTACCGGTGGGCGCTGGATTCCAGGAGCGATATATTTTCGCCGTATTCTGCCGATTTTTGGCAGCGTGTTCAGCGAGCAGGGATTCGAGCGTATCGGTATGCTGATTTTCGCACGGATTGCGGCGGATTTGGGGACGGTCGGCTTTGCCGTGCATAATATCTGCATGAATATCTGCGATATTTATTATTGCTTCGCGGTCGGCTTTGGCAAGGCCAGTATGGTGCTAGCGGGGCAATCCTGCGGGCGGAGAAGCGTTTTTGACTGGCTTCGTTATCGGCGCGTGGGGATTCGTTGGACGCTTCTTTTTTCGACGATTTCCTTTGTATTGACGGTCGTTTTCCGCAAAGAGATTTTTTCCATTTATTCGGATTCACCGGAGACTTTGGCGCTCAGCGGTACGGTAATGGTGCTGGCGGCGCTGGTAAGCTATCCTGAGGCGCACGCTCTCGTCGCTGCCGGGATACTGCGCGGCAGTGGACGGACGGCCTCGGTAGCGGCGTATTCTTTCGTCAGCGTGACGATTTTGCGCCCGATTATGACGGCGATATTTTTCTATGTGCTGGGGCTGGGGATCGTCGGAATATGGATGGCGCTGCTTTTCGATCAGTGTATTCGCGCAAGCTGCGCTGAGTTTCTCGTTCACCGTCTTGATTATATGCGCGCCCCCGTGAAGGCGTGAGCTTGCTTCCCCATGGATTTGTGGTATACTCGTATTCGTGGGGGTTGCGTCGTCCCCGGCGAAAGGCTGATGGAAAGTAGCGCAGACACTGCAAGAAACTGCCCCTGTGCTTGTTGTACAGGGGTTTTATTTTTGGGAAAGGTGGGTTGTTGCCGCGCTGAAAAATGTGGGCGGGAGCGTTTATTTAAGGAAAGGAGCTTTAATGTATGGCCAAGTACGATCCTAAATCGGCCAAAGCGGAGGAGTTCATCAACCACGAGGAGATTCTCGATACTTTACGATATGCCGCAGAGCATAAGAGCGACCGGAAATTGATCGAACGCCTCCTTGCTCGGGCCGTTGACTGTAAAGGGCTGACGCACCGCGAGGCGGCAGTCCTTTTAGAATGTGATCAACCGGATCTGAACGAAAAAATGTTCCATCTGGCGCGGCAGATTAAAGAGGAGCTGTACGGGCAGCGCATCGTGTTGTTTGCGCCGCTGTATCTCTCCAATTACTGCGTCAATAGCTGCGTGTACTGTCCTTATCATGCGCGCAATAAGCATATTCGCCGCGTGAAGCTGACGCAGGAGGAGATTCGCCGCGAGGTTATCGCTTTGCAGGATATGGGACATAAGCGCCTGGCGCTGGAAACGGGCGAGGATCCGGTCAATAATCCTATCGAGTATGTGCTGGAAAGCATTCAGACGATATATTCCATCAAGCATAAAAACGGCGCGATTCGCCGGGTCAACGTCAACATCGCGGCTACGACGGTGGACAATTACCGCAAACTCAAAGATGTGGGGATTGGCACATATATACTCTTTCAAGAAACGTATCATCGGGAAAATTATGAAAAGCTCCACCCGGCAGGGCCTAAACATGATTACGCTTGGCATACGGAGGCGATGGACCGGGCGATGGAGGGCGGGATCGACGATGTTGGCTGCGGCGTCCTGTTCGGGCTGAATATGTACCGATACGATTTTGTAGGACTTTTAATGCACGCCGAGCATCTGGAAGCGCGGATGGGGGTCGGTCCTCATACGATCAGCGTGCCGCGGATCCGTCCCGCGGACGATATCGACCCGACGACGTTTTCTAACGCCATTGACGACGATATTTTCGCTAAGCTGGTGGCCGTTATTCGCATTGCGGTGCCGTATACTGGCATGATCGTTTCCACACGCGAGTCGCAGGCGAGTCGCGAACGCGTATTGGATCTTGGAATTTCGCAGATCAGCGGCGCTTCCTGCACCAGCGTGGGCGGCTATGATCACCGGGAAGCGGCGGAAGATAATTCGGCGCAATTTGAGGTCAACGATACGCGAACGTTGGACGAAGTCATTCATTGGCTGCTGACACTGGGGTACGTTCCGAGCTTCTGTACGGCGTGCTACCGGGCGGGACGAACCGGTGATCGTTTCATGAGTCTTTGCAAGACGGGGCAGATCAAAAATTGCTGCCTGCCGAACGCGCTTATGACTCTTCAGGAATATCTGGAAGACTACGCCAGCGAGGACACAGGTTCGCTGGGAAAAGTTGTCGTCGAAGAGCAGCTGGGATATATTCCGAGTCCAAAGGTTCGGGCGCGGGCGGAAGAATATCTGTCGCAAATCCATAATGGCACGCGGGATGTCCGTTTTTAAGAGAATGGCAGGAAGGCAAGACGTTCGTTAAGTTTACGGCGCATTTTTCCGATATAAGGGCAGAAAGTAACGGAAGGAGGCGCGGGAAATGAATGGCGTGATCGGTACGGAAACGGCGGCGCGGGGGCTTTGGAAGTCGGAAAAGAAAAGCGATGTTAGAACGGGAAACTTAAAGCAGGATTTTGCCGCTGCCTTAAATAAGGCGCAACAGAAGCGGTGGACAGAGCGGGCGAAGCGGCTGAAACAAAAGGCCGATCTTGACGGTGACGGCAAGATTTCACCGGAAGAGTGGCTGCAGCAGGAACGTCTTCGCATATTGGAGCAGCTTGGGAAGGAACAAAAGAATGCCGCGACGGAGCGAGGGGACGCGGTGAAAAGACGCCCCGCTGACGATCGTGAGACCGTATATCGCCAGCTCGGCGACGGATCGGTTCTCTTTGTGACGACGGAAGGCGGTCGTATCACGGAGCAGACAGTAAAAAAACCGCGGTTAGTAGCGGTGGAGGATAGCAATGTGCCTCGAAATGGAAGCGATACTGGGGAGCGGATCCCGCTGAAATGGGTTGTACAGCCGAATCTGCTAGATTTTCCATGAGGGGTGCTTTTTTCGGCGCTGCGGAAAGACAAGAAGAATCTTTAAGGAAGAAAGAAAATAGGGTTTTCTTTCTCTATGGCATAAAAAACGGGAGCCCCGACGGGGCTCCCGTTTTTGGCGTTTCGCCGCAATTAGGCGAAATAATCGATCTTCATGGCGCGCTTGACATCGGAAAGGGTCTGGGCGGCGGTTTCTTCCGCTTTCTCCGTACCTTTTTTCAGCATATCGTAGAGCGCCGTGAGGTCTTTGGCATATTCGGCGCGGCGTTCGCGGATCGGGGCGAGTTCCTCTTCTAAAATACTGTTGAGGAATTTTTTGATCTTCACGTCGCCGAGACCGCCGCGCCGATAGTGGTCTTTTAATTCGTCAAGCGTCGCGTACTCCTTGAGATAGCGGGGAAAATGCTCCGGCCTAGAGAAGGCGTCAAGGTAGGTAAATACCGTGTTTCCTTCGATATGGCCGGGATCGGAAACTTTGATGTGGGTCGGGTCGGTGTACATTGACATGATTTTTTCCCGCACGGTATCGGCACTGTCGGAAAGATAGATCGCGTTGCCGAGAGATTTTGACATCTTGGCTTTACCGTCGGTGCCCGGCAGGCGCAGGCAGACTTCGTTTTCTGCCAGCAGGATGTCCGGTTCGACGAGAACCGGCGCGTAGATTTCATTGAACTTACGGACAATTTCACGGGTCTGCTCCAACATGGGCTTTTGATCCTCCCCCACAGGGACGGTCGTCGCCTTGAAGGCGGTGATATCTGCGGCTTGGCTGATGGGATAGCAAACGAAGCCGACGGGGACTCCTTCGCCGAAGTTTTTCTGTCCAATCTCCGCCTTGACAGTCGGGTTCCGCTGCACGCGGGCGAGGGAAACGAGATTCAGATAATATATCATAAGTTCGGGGAGCTCCGGGATCTGCGACTGGATGAAGATCGTTGATTTTTTCGGATCAAGGCCTACCGCCAGATAATCGAGCGCCACTTCGGTGATCGACGCCCTGACTTTCGCCGGATCAGCGAAATTATCCGTCAATGCCTGCGCGTCGGCGATCATGATGAAGATTTCCTGAAACTCCCCCGTATTCTGCAAGGATACCCGCTGGCGCAACGAGCCCACATAATGTCCAATATGAAGTTTCCCGCTGGGACGGTCACCGGTCAGAATGATTTTATCGCTCAAGATCCTTCCTCCTTACACTTCTTTGCTATCGTTATTATAAACGGCGCGGGTGCGAATGGCAAATTTGCGGGGGAAGATGAAAAGCTCCTTTCGTAAGAATCGGTAAATTCGTTGATTGCATCTATTTTAGCGCGCTGATTTCCGATAAACTGGGGCGGTTTTGGCCCGGATGGAATATTTTTGTCAGAAAAAAGAAGGAATCACTTTCGCAGGAGTGGAATATGAAGTAAAATACACGAAGGAAAAGGAGGGGAAAGAATGACTGTAAAAGAATATACTGAGGCTTGCCTGAAATTTGCTGCCGCTTCTCAAGGCTGGGTGCAGGTGGATGAGACGCAGTTCATTACGACCCACGACGGCTCTTGGGAGATGACGGCGGATAACCAGAACGGCGGAATCGATATTGCGTGGGCGTTTCATCGGGAGGAGGCGGCTATCCGCGAGGAGGCGCCGCAAAGGCTGATGGATTATTTTCGGCAGGAGATCGAGCTGGCGGCGGCCGGCGGGCCGGGGATGATGGAGGTTGTGATGACGGTGCGCGATCTCATGCAGCCGGGTATTTACAGCCTTGCGGAAGTAAAGTGAAGGCCGTGTGTTAAATATTTCGGCGGAAAGACAGGTAAACGAGATTGAATGAAATCGAACAAAGATTAGACGCGGGACGGCGGCGGGTTTTTATTAATTCGCTGATCTCGACGATTACCGATATTGTGGTTCTCCTTCTGCTTTTTAAGACAGGGGTAGAGCAAGGCTGGGCGACAGCGCTTCCTATCGTGATCATTATGGGTATTCTCATGGCGTTTCACGGGCGGACGGTCCTTTTTCAGCTTGGTTATGTGCCGCAGTATTTGAGCGACCGGTTAAATCATCGGACCGCCCGGGATATGATCGAAGAGGCGGTTACGCAAGCGGGACTATCCTATGCTGAAGTTGCGGCTGACATTATGGCAAGCGAGACAGGCTACAGCTATATTGGAGAGAAATACATGTATTTCTTTTACGTCGATCGCGTCTATATTTTTCCGCGCGACGAGATCGCTTGGGTGTATTTTACGGGCTGGCGGCTGATGACGCGGCTTTTTCACTGGGAAATTTTTTATCTGCCGCACGTTGGCTTGAAAAACGGGCGAGTGCAGACGATCATGGGCTATGTCTTTAACCGCGAAGAATACGAGAAATTCGCGGCGGGGCGCGCGGCACTTTTCCCCCAGGCGGTATTTGGCTACAGCGCGGCTCTTGCTGATCTGTACCACGGGGCGCGGGAGAAATTCTTAGCGCTGGCCTACACGCCGGATGACACGGTTATCGCTCCTGCCGAGCGGGAACGCTTGCTCAAGGAGATTGATCGTCCGGAAGAGAGAGCCAAAGGAAACGCTTGGGGGCGCATTTTGCAAGGAATTGGGGTTTTGCTCATTCTGATGGTGCTGGCGTTCCTAGCTATGCGATTTTTACAGAACCGCTGAAGAAATTCGGCTTTATTTAAGGACGTCGCCGGTTGACTGTTTTATAAGGCTGGCGTTTATGCGGGGAGGCAATTTTGTGGATAAGGACGAGATGAAGCGGCGAGCAGCGGCCGCTATTGACGCGGCGGCGGCTAAGCTGGAAGCGCTGGCGCGGGATATTGAACGTGAGCCGGAGCTGGGATTTAAGGAGAAGAAAACCGCCGCGAAAGTCGAAAAATATCTGACGGCACTGGGGCTTTCGCCGGAAACCGGGCTGGCGCTGACCGGCGTGAAGGCGCGGGCACGGAGCGGTCATCCCGGGCCGACGGTCGCCGTGCTAAGTGAGCTGGATGCCGTAGGAACGCCGGACAGCCCTAAGGCCGATCCGCTGACGGGAGCGGCGCATACTTGCGGCCATTTTCTCCAGATGACGACGATGTTGGCGGCGGCGCAAGGTCTCCTAACGAGCGGGATTTTGCCGGAGCTTTCCGGTGACGTCGTGTTTTTTGCCGTTCCTGCGGAAGAGTACGTTGAAATCGAGTATCGTCGGCGACTGATGGGGGAGGGGAAGCTTCATTACCTTTGCGGCAAAGATGAGCTTATCTACGAAGGGCATTTCGATGATATCGATATGGCGATGATGATGCACTCGCAGGGGGAAATGCCGCAGAAAGCTGTCGCAATCGGCGAATCGAGCAATGGCTTCCTGGTGAAGTTGGTGCGTTACGTTGGCCGGACGGCGCACGCCGCGAATGCACCGCACGAAGGGATTAACGCCCTGAATGCGGCATGCCTGGGGATCATGGGGATTAACGCCTTGCGAGAGACGTTTCAAGAAAAAGATGTCGTCCGCGTTCACCCGATCATCACTAAGGGCGGCGATTTGGTGAACAGCGTTCCCGCCGATGTCCGAATGGAGCTTTATGTGCGGGCGGCGACAATGGAAGCGATCGAAGCCACGCATAAGCGGGTGGAGGCGGCGCTTCGCGCCGGAGGCACGGCGGTAGGAGCCAAGACACGCGTCGAAACGATCCCCGGTATGCTGCCGCTGCGTTGCTGTGGCGCGCTGAATGAGCTTTTTGTGGAGAATGTCCGCCAGCTCGCGCCGGGGACGGAAATTGTCGACGCTGGTCACTTCCGGGCCTCAACAGACATGGGCGATCTTTCTCACATCATGCCTGCGATTCATCCCTTTATTGGCGGCGTCGATGGGGCGCTCCATACGAAGGAATTTACGGTGACGGATTTTTCAGCCGCCGTTCTCACGCCAGCCAAAGCTTTCGCCGGAATGATCGTCGATCTTCTGGCGGATGAAGGGCGCCGAGCCTACACTATTCTCTCGAAGTATAAGCCGTTTTTGACGAAGGAAGAATACATCGCTAAGCTGGATTCCTATTTTGAATCGGATTGACGAAAGGAGAACATAGTTATGAAAAATCTGCGGCTTCATATTACGGTTCTAATTCTTGTTGTGATTGCGGAGCGAATCGGCAACATCGCTATTACCGTTGGCGTGGGGAAGATCGTGCTTTTGCCGATGATGTACGCACTTCTCATGGGGATATTGACCGCACCGCGGTTCACAAAAATTTCCACGGATAAAGAAGTCAAGGTCGCCAGCTCGCTTTTAGGCGTCACGCTTATGTTGCTTATGGCAAAATACGGAACGCTGGTCGGTCCGAGCCTGCCGAAGATCCTCGCTGCTTCACCAGCGCTTATTTTGCAGGAATTTGGCAACCTCGGCACGATTTTGCTTGGGATCCCCGTCGCGGTATTCATTGGCCTCAAGCGGGAAACGATTGGCGCGGCCCATTCTATAGCCCGTGAGCCGAACGTCGCCCTGATCGGGGAGCGTTATGGTCTCGACAGCGCCGAAGGGCGCGGCGTTATGGGCGTCTACATCTGCGGCACAGTCATCGGCACGATCTTTTTTGGGCTCATGGCGAGCCTGGCGGCGGCATATCTTCCCTTTCATCCTTACGCGCTGGCCATGGCGGCGGGGGTTGGATCAGCCAGTATGATGACGGCGGCAGTGGGTTCGCTTTCCGCAATGTACCCGCAAATGGCGGATCAGTTAGCGGCCTTTGGCGCGGCATCGAATATGCTGTCGGGACTGGATGGTCTGTATATGAGTATCTGGCTGGCGCTCCCCTTCTCAGAATGGCTCTATCGTAAAATTTATCGTCTAAAGTATGGGACGGACCCGGAGCCGGCGAAGAAGGAAGGAACCAGTGCTTTGGCGGAAGGGAGAGAAACGAAATGAAAATGAGTGAAATCCTGGAGATTCTTATTATCTGTGGACTCGTGTCCTTAGCCGCCAATGTTGTGGGAACGAAATTCGGCTTTTTCGAGGCATTACCGGGAATGGTCATGCTCATTGGGCTGGCTCTCCTTGGAATTTGGCTGGGGCGCGTATTGCCCGGCGGCATTCCGGGGGTCGCTTACGTCGTTACCATCGCCTGCATTCTGACGTATCCCGCGCTGCCGACGGCGGCGCCGATCACTGAGGCGGTTAAAAAGGTCGGATTTTTGCAGCTTTGCACCCCGCTTCTCGCTTATGCCGGGATCGCTATCTGTAAAGACCTGGATGTTTTCGCCAAAAGCAGCTGGCGTATTGTGGCCGTGAGCTGTGTCGTATTCATCGGTACGTATATCGGCTCGGCTGTCATTGCTCAGGTTATTTTAAAAGCGCTTGGACAGATCTAAGTGACTCGCTGATCGTAACCCGCCGGAGTTATTTTCTCCGGCGGGTTGTTTTGCGTTGCTTTGGATCCAGCTTCATGTTATGATGAAAAATATTTTACGGTATTCGGGAGGGGTTTTTCGTTGGCGTGGCGAGGGAATTTTTACTTGCTTTTAGCCGCTTTTATTTGGGGTACAGCCTTTGCTGCGCAGGCGGTAGGCATGGAACGGATAGGCCCGTTCACTTATATGGCGGCGCGTTTTTTTATTGGCGGCGCAGTTTTGGCGGTTGTCTGGTATATCGGAAATGAGAAACGACGGCAAGAAAAACGGGCGGGCATATATTTTCCCGGCTGGCGTTCCGGAGCACTGGCTGGGGTTATCATGTTCGCCGGCGCCGCTTTGCAACAGGTAGGGATGCAGTATACGACGGTAGGTAAAGCGTCGTTTCTCACCTGTCTCTATCTGGTATTTGTGCCGCTTTCCGGGGTATTTATACAGCAGCATTTGCATACGGAACATGCCGTCGGCGCTTTTTTAGCGCTGGTCGGTCTTTATTTTCTCTGCTTAAAGGATTCTCTGGCGCTCGCTTACGGCGACGCGATTGTGCTGGCTGGCGCGTTTTTCTGGACGCTGCATATTCTCTTCATCGATCGTTTCGCGGCGCACGTCGACATCATCGAGATGTCGCTGGCACAGGTTTTTCTTACCTTCGCGCTGGCTACCGCCGCGGCGCTTTTTTACGAGACATGGGTCTGGCGCGACGTCTTTGGCGCGTGGAAAGCGATCGCCTACGCCGGAGTGCTGTCAACCGGCGTTGCCTTTACGTTGCAGATTGTCGGGCAAAAATATGCCGCTCCGGCGGCCGCCGCCATTTTGATGAGTCTTGAAGCGGTGTTCGGCGCGCTGGGCGGCTGGTTCGTGCTGGGCGAAACACTGTCGTCCCGTGAAATTCTTGGTTGCGCTCTGATGATCGCCGGTATGCTTGTCATTCAGGTCTATGGTTTGCTGTTTCGGCGAGAGAGGGAATGAAAATCTTTTCATTTTTTCCCTGTCGGGATATAATAGCAGACAGGAGGAGATTCCTATGGAAACGGATACGACATTCATCAGTACGGTCGTCCGCATTAAAGTTGTCGGCGTGGGCGGCGGAGGCAATAGCGTCGTCGCTCGTCTGGCGAAGGATAAGCTGCCGGGGATCGAGCTTATTGGCGTAAACTCTGACGCAAAACAGCTCGGGGTGTTGCAAGCAGAGGGCGTCGAAACGCTGCAAATTGGCGAGCGGCTGACGAAGGGGCGCGGTTCGGGCGGTGTTCCCGCTATCGGCCGAGAAGCGGCGGAAACGGATGAAAAACGCCTGCATATGATTTTACGGGACGCGGATATGGTCTTTATCACAGCGGGTATGGGAGGCGGCATTGGCACGGGCGCATCTCCCGTTATCGCCGGGTATTTGCGCGAGATGGGGATCCTTTCTATTGGTGTGGTAACGGCGCCTTTTTCCTTTGAAGGAAAAAGGAAAATGCAGACGGCGAACGAGGGAATCTCTTATCTCCAAGGGTTATTGGACGGACTGATCGTCATTCACAATGATAATCTGATGAAGGTCATCAACGATCGGAAAACGCCGCTGGCACAGGCGTTCAAGGCGGCGGATGACGTCCTGCGGCAGGCGATTCGCTGTATTTCTGAGGTTATTTTGACAACAGGGATGATCAATGTCGATTTTGCCGATGTGCGGGCAATTTTTCGTCAGAGCCGCAGCAGCGATGCAATCTTAGGGATCGGTACGAACGAAGAAGGCCGAGTGATTGAGGCCGTGAAAAGGGCGATTGAGAGCCCGCTCATCGAGCGCCCTCTCGACGGCGCGCGAGGGATAATCCTCAATATCAGCGGGGACGAGTCGTTGAGCCTTTATGAGGTGACAGAAGCGACCGAGTTTATTGACGAGCATACGCATCCCGAGGTGAACATTATTCTCGGCGCCGTCATCGAAAAAGGCATGGGAAATAACGTGAGGGCGACGCTGGTGGCAACGGATTTTGCCGACAGTATTATTTCGGCAGCGCCGCCACTGACGTCACGCGATCTGGGAAAGGCGGTGGGGAACGCTTCGCCGAATGTGATGGACTCCGAAGAGACAAGCGCTCAGCAAAAGGCGCCGCCGGCTGCCCCGCTTCATTCGTCGCGGTCGCAGGAACTTTCCGTGCCGGATTTCATGGAAAAAAAGACGTCTCCCATATTCCCAACCTTTTCGCCGGTTCCGCCGCGTCGCCCGGAGGCGTAAGGTTTATCAACGAAAATAATCCTCAGAAAGGAGGAGCCACAATGGCGTATGTAGCGCTTTACCGGAAATGGCGGCCGGCGAGTTTTGCCGATCTCGTCGGACAAGACCATGTGAGCCGGACCTTGACACAAGCGATTGATACCGGCCGGGTAGGGCACGCTTATCTTTTTGCCGGGCCGCGCGGTACGGGAAAAACAAGTACGGCGAAGATTCTGGCAAAGGCGCTGAACTGCGCGCAGGGGCCGACGCCTGAGCCGTGCGGCGTTTGCGAGAGCTGCCGCCGGGTAAACGACGGAACGTCGATGGATGTGTTCGAGATCGACGCGGCCTCGAACCGCGGGATTGATGAAATACGCGAGCTGCGTGAAACGGTAAAATTTGCGCCGGTCAGCGGTCGGTACAAAGTATACATCATCGATGAGGTTCACATGCTGACGGCAGAGGCATTTAACGCCCTCTTGAAAACGCTGGAGGAGCCGCCGGCACAAGTGGTATTTATTTTGGCGACGACCGAGATCCATAAGGTCCCGGCGACGATTCAATCGCGCTGTCAGCGCTATGATTTCAAGCGAATTACAGCAGAAACGATCGCGGCGCGGTTGCGCTATGTGGCGGATCAATCGGGAATTGCGGCGGACGACGCGGCGCTGGCGCTTATCGCGCAAGCGGCGGAAGGCGGGATGCGCGACGCCCTGTCGACGTTGGATCAGTGCGCGGCGCTGGCGGAAGATACGGTAACGGAGAAATTGGTGCGCGATCTTCTTGGGCTTATCGATCACGAGTGTATTGAACGGGTTTTACGGGCGATCGCCGGACAGAACGCTCCCGTGGCACTGGCTGCGGTGGAAGAGGTACGGCGTGAGGGACGCGATTTAAAACAGCTGGTGACGGAGCTTATTCAAGAGCTGCGGGCGGCGATGGTCTTTCAGGCGGCCGGTGAAATTGATGGCGTCGCGTTGACGGCTGCGCCTGTGAAAATACTGGCCGAGGAAGCTGCATTATTCTCGCCTGAAGCTTTCGCTCCGATGATGGAACGCCTACACGAAGCGCTGGCGGAGCTGCGCTGGACGACGGAGCCGCGTATCGCAGTGGAAACGGCGCTTTTAGAGCTATGCCGTTTAGCGGCGCGATCCATTGACGCTTCCCGTGTTATCGCCGCACCGAGCGAGGAAGGCCGTCTGGAGAAGCTCGAAAAACGGCTGGCTGCGCTCACTGCACAGCTGGCAGAGCGCCCTGTGTCTGTGGCGTCCCGGGCTACGGCCGTTGCTCCGCCGCCGAAGAAGCGCGCCGCACGGGCGGCAGGAGCAACGGCGTCAGCCGCCGTTGCTCCTGCCGCGCTGCCTCTTACGGTCACACCGGATGGGAAGGTCCTTTGGGAGAATCTGTTAGCGAGTCTGCAGGGAGAAGAAAAATATAAATCGGTATACCGCTGTTTAGCTGCGGGAAAATTCGGCGGCATCGGCGGCGGGACGTTTCAAGCCGTTTTTTCCAGCCCGTTTCTTCGCTCGCGTATGGATCGCGACGATTACCGCCAGATTTTGGAGCAGCGATTGGCGGAGCTTTCGGGGGAGACGTTGCGTTTTTCTGTCGGGCTGGCGGAGCGCTCGCTTCCCACTCCTCCGCCTCCGCCGCCGCGTCCGAAAAAGCGCGCGGTAGAAGTTGATATGACCGGATTGCCGCTTGAAGGACGCCGCTCGTTGGAAACGGCAGTTGAAATCTTTGGCGATCATTTCGTTCCCTTGGAAGAAGTTGTGCGCGAAAAAGAAGCCACACTTAAAGCGGATCAGGAAAAAGAAGGAAAAATGATAGAGGATCGCGGACCGCTTGCCGCGCAGGCGGGGCAGAAAGAGGCAGATCCTCCCCAAAGAGAAGCGGAGATTCCGCCTCTTGACGACGTTCCGCCGCCGGAGGATGAGGACGCGCCGCCGATCGAAGAGAGACAGACTGATTTTTAGAGTACCGCGCTGGTAACCGCACGGAAATATCGATCCAGTTCCCGCGGCGCGGGGTGCAGACCGTGCGTTAGCCACCATTGCACCATCACGACAAAACTGCCTGATAGATGGTTTAATATAAAATCCTCGGGAACGGTGGCTACTTTCCAAGCCGTCCGAGTGATGAGCGGATTTTTTAATAGTTCGGTCAAGCTTTCTCGAAAGCATTGCAAGAACGGCTCGTTATTTTCGCAAGCTAAAAGATCGCGGATATGATGGTCGTTTTCTTTTAAGTGCTGTAATAAGTGGCAGAACACGGAGTTTTTCTGTCCGCCTTGCAGCGTAAGACCGTGGGTGTGCGTGTGGTCGAGGACGCTTTGCGTAATGTGACGGAACAGCTCTTCACAAAGCGTGCGCAGCAATTCGTCTTTGGCGGCGAAATGGGCGTAGAAGGTACTGCGTCCGATATTAGCGGCGTCGATGATCTCCCCCGTGGTGATTTGCTGGTATTGTTTTTGCGCTAAAAGCCGGGTAAACGCTTCAAAAATGGCGGCTCGAGTGCGGCGTTGACGTCGATCCATAAGAAATTCTCCCTTCGGTTGGTGAGGCAGGCTGTTTTTTACGAAACAGAGTGTTCTTTAGTAAACATTATAGAAATATTATCCGTGACCGGTCAAGACGCTAAATGTCAATTTTTAGGACATTTCGGCGTTTTTGTCTTTTATTGGACGAATAGAGCGAGTTATTCTTCTTTTTGGCGGCGTTTCCTCCTATAATGGAAATACGAAACAAATTGTTTTATATTTTCATTATAGGAGGAACACGAATGTTTTTTCGATGGCTAAATAACGATTCCCGTATTACGCTTGTTTGCGTTGTTTTATCAATACCGCCGCTTTTAGCGAGTCTGTTCGGGTGGGGAAAATGGTCGGTAGATCCGGCATGGACGGCAATTCTTTTGTGCGGCGTTCCGATTATCTTCGGTGCGGGGCGCGGTTTGCTTTTGGAGCATGATATTAAAGCGGACGTTCTCGTTTCATTGGCGCTTTTGGCGTCGCTGGGCGTGGGCGAGTATTTCGCGGCGGGTGAGGTTGCTTTTATTATGCAGTTGGGAACGTTGCTGGAAGATTTCACCGCGTCCCGGGCGAACGCCGGGATTGAAAAACTGGTAGGCCTGACGCCGCGGACGGCGCGGACAGAGCGGGACGGAAGAGAGGCGATTGTACCGGTCGAAGAAGTGACCGTGGGCGAAACGTTAACGGTACTGGCGGGGGAGATGATTCCCCTGGACGGGACAATCCTGTCAGGCGAGACGACGATCGATACCTCGGTGATGACGGGGGAAAGTGTTCCCGTTGAAAAAAATGTGGGCGATGCGGTCATGAGCGGCACGATCAATCAATACGGCACGTTTACCATGCGGGTGGAGAAGATTTGCTCAGACAGCGCACTTCAGCGCATGATTCGGTTGGCGCAGGCGGCGGACGCCGATAAAGCCCCTATCGTGCGCCTGGCCGATCGCTGGGCGACTTGGCTGGTAGCAATCGCACTGGGCTGCGCGCTCATTACCTGGCTGGTAACGGGGATTTTTCTCCGGGCCGTTACGGTGCTTGTGGTTTTTTGTCCCTGCGCGTTTATCTTGGCGACGCCGACGGCGGTCATGGCGGGGCTGGCGAATGCCGCGCGTTACGGTGTTTTGGTGCGGTCAGGGGACGCGTTGGAACGCCTCGCTCGTATTCAATATGCCGCTTTCGATAAGACGGGGACACTGACGTGGGGGAGACCGGAGATCATCGCGGTTGATACGTTATCGCCTGATTTTGACGAAGCGACAGTACGAAAGCTGGCGGCTTTAGCGGAAAAGCGATCGGAACATCCGCTGGGACGTGCGATCGCCGCAGCCTCTCCGACAGACGGCGGTTCTGTTGCTGAGTTTACGATGTTTGCCGGGCGAGGCGTTCGGGCGACGGTGGAAAATCATGACGTTTTCGTGGGCAAGATCGATTTCCTGCGCGAGCAAGGGATAGATGTGAACGCGGCCTCGTCGATGGAATGGGAAGAAGCGGGAGTGACGGCGATCGGCGTCGCCTGCGACGGGGTGCTTTGCGGCCGGATCACGCTGGCCGACGCCATGCGCTCCGATGTGCCGGAGGCGCTAAACCAAATAAAGGCCGAGGGAATTACGCCGCTTCTTCTAACCGGCGATAACGAGGCGGCGGCGCAGGCGATTGCCAGACAAGCGGGAATACAGGAGGTGTATAGCGGTCTTTTGCCGGAGGATAAGCAGACGCTCATCCGGAAGTATACGGAGGAAGGCAAAGCGATCGCCATGATCGGTGACGGCGTAAACGATGCGTTGGCGTTGCGAAGCGCTTATGCGGGGATCGCGATGGGCGGGATCGGCAGCGACATTGCCGTCGAATCGGCCGATGCGGTGCTGGTGGAGGATAATGTGCGGCGGCTGCCGTATCTATTTTCTCTCATGCGGAAAGTTATGGGAAATATTAAACAAAATATCATTTTGTCGCTCCTTATCAATTTTTCCGCGGTCGTCCTCTCCGCCTCCGGGGAATTGAATCCAGTCACAGGCGCATTGGTTCATAACTGCGGCTCAGTGCTGGTCGTTGTGAACGCTGCCAGGCTTTTAAGAGAGCGGGACGTACGCTGACTTCTTTCGTCGCTTTTCCGCCGGAAGTATGATATAATTAGACATTCTATTGTGATTGTTAATTGCTGCGGCATGGTACGCCGTGGGCAAAGAAGGAGGAATCGGCGGTATGTATGGAGGAATGGGCGGCATGGGAAACATGGCCGGAATGATGAAAAAGGTGCAGAAACTGCAATCACAGATGAAGACGATGCAGGAAGATTTAAAAAAACGCACAGTCGAAGTCACAGCTGGCGGCGGCGCTGTAAAAGTCGTCATTAACGGTGATAAGGAATTGCAGTCCCTGGTGATCGATAAAGCCGCGGTGGATCCGGAAGATGTCGAGATGCTGCAGGATCTTGTTATGGCAGCGGTTAATGAATCGATAAAAAAGGTGGACGATATGATGGCGGCGGAAATGGGCAAGCTAACCAGCGGATTGGGTCTGCCGCCGGGAATGATCTGACGTATGCAATACATTGCTCCGCTGGCGAAACTCATCGAACATTTCCGGACCCTCCCGGGGATTGGAACCAAAACGGCAGTTCGCTTGGCCTATCACGTTCTGGACATGGATGCACGGCAGGCGCGGGCGTTGGCGGATGCCATTATAGAGGCCAAGGAGAAAATCGGGTTTTGCAATACCTGTTTTGACCTCAGCGACCGTAATCCTTGCGCTATCTGCGCTTCGGAACGGCGCGACCATAAAACAATCTGCGTCGTCGAGCAGCCGCAGGACGTGGCGGCGATGGAGCGAATGCATGATTATAAGGGTGTATATCATGTCCTTCACGGCGCGCTTTCTCCTTTAGAAGGAATTGGTCCGGAGAATCTTCGCATCCGTGAACTTTTAAATCGTCTTTCCGGCGATGAAGTTCAAGAAGTTATCATGGCGACGAACCCAAACGTCGAAGGGGAAGCGACTGCGATGTACTTAGCTCGCCTCTTGAAACCTCTGGGCGTGAAGGTTACACGCATTGCCCACGGGCTGCCGGTGGGCGGTGATCTTGAGTATGCGGACGAGGTTACGCTGGCAAAAGCGCTGGAAAACCGCGTTGAAATTTAAACAGAAGGAAGTGCCTTTATGGTAGAATCTACGATTGTTGTGGCCTTTGCCGTCGGGCTGTTGGCCATCTGCCTCATTGGCAAGCTGATAAAATTGCCGATCCAGCTGCTCTTAAAATTCGTTTCCAACAGCGTCTGTGGTGCGATCATGCTGTTTGTCGTCAATATTTTCGGCCTCGGCATTCAAATTACGATCCTTAAAGCGCTGTTCGCCGGGATATTCGGTATACCCGGCGTGCTTATTCTTATCATCTGGGACAAGGTCATCGTCGGGTAACAAAACGCGAACTTGATGGCAGAAAAAGGCTGCTACACGAAACGAATGTGCAGCAACCTAATTTTGTTGCGAAAAATAATTCTCGGTGTCTTCAAACACCGAGAATTGACGTAAAATAAGGACATAATAAACCAATTTTAAACAAGGATTATACATCCCCAAAGACGATCTATGCTTGTGAAAGTTAAAAATACACCCGAATTTTCCGCTTGCCTATGCAAAAGGAAATTCGTACAATAAGGAAAGAACAATATCAGAGAAAAAAGGAGGGGATGAGAATGAAAAAATGGGTACAGGGCGTATGGGGTATCGCCATCGCCGCGAGTCTGTTTTTGGGTGCAGTGGGGACAGCGTTCGCCCATACTATGCCCGAGGAAGAAGCTACATTGATTTTGCCCAAGCCACCTGTCGGACAGTTCGAGATTGTCCCCCATGAAACCACCATAGGCGACCTCGACGCCTTCGGACCGCAGTTCATTGAGAGAAGAGATTTCACCGGTGACGGCATGCGCTTCGTGCGTTGCGACGTATACAACGGCGCCTTCATCTTCCTTGCCCGCACCGGTGCGCAGGATGATCGTCCCGCCAGTGAAATGCCCATTATCAGCTACGACGTCCAAGGCGTCTCTCTTCATACCCCCTCCGATTTTTTAGTGAGTGCACCGTATGAACAAGTCGTCGCCAAGTACGGGGAGGCATCCTATGTCCTGCGTAACAACTCGGAACTAGTCACTTACGTCTATGCATTTGAAAAACGGATGACAGAGCTTAGCTTCGATGTGGACGCGGCTGGGAAAATCTGCGCTATCCACTATCGAAGCGAAATGTAACAGTGTCTTTAGACGATGAACCTCGCCCCGGAAAATACCGGACTTTTTTCGGCAGCACATCTTCACGTCAGATCCAGACACTCGCTTTCGCGGTGGATGGAGAGAGCGCCATCCGCACCATCTCTTTCCAAAAGCAAATCGGCGGTGGAAAAGGATGCTCACGTGCATAAGAAAACGGGGCTGTTGTACGCAAGTTTCGTGCAACAGCCCCGTTTTTGTGTATTCTGAAATTACCCAGCGAAATGTTCGAAATACACAACGAGGGCGAAGAGGACCAGCGACAAAAGAATAAAGAAGAAAACGCCCCGGTTCAGCCACTTGAGGAGCGCAGCGGAAAGGCGGGTGGCTTTTCGCTGCGCATACATCATTAAGAGCGCGACGAGAAGCGAGCTGTACATGGCGCGGTTCAGATTGCTCAGCAGCTCCCATCCCGAGGTCAGGAGGAACAGCGTCATGCAGATAACGACGATAAGAACGATATTTTCCCATGGCTTATGCGCCTGTGTTTGCGGCGTGTCGGAGCGGGTCAGCTCTTCCTCGAGTTCCTGCGCCGAATGGATATTTTTACGGACACGTTTCATTTGTTTGGCCATGGAATGAACCACCAATCTTTCGTAATTTTTATGATCTTTTTATTATACCTGACCGCTGAGCACGGCGCGTGCTTTATTCACCCTTGTTAAGTGGCTGGGTGCATATTCTTACTATGCCCTCGCTCCCCCTGGTCGCGCTCGCTAAATATTTATTATATCATATGAACCGGTAAAAAACTACCGGGAAACTCTAACGATCAGCGGCTAGTTGTAGGATTACAATACATGTGTTACAAAAATAAATAAACGAGAAAGCCCTCTTT
>ERZ773005.75-NODE-75-length-95923-cov-13.027277_pt1 | contig 95923 bp, 78 predicted proteins | sample MGYA00580666_ERZ773005 | MGnify/ENA primary metagenome ERZ773005 (study PRJEB29015, sample SAMEA2737999) | human oral metagenome | biome: human oral; feature: human-associated habitat; material: dental | place: China | collected 2061 ...
ATAAACAACAGATCAACGGAGATATTCGTGCAAAGGAAGTCCGTTTGATAGATGAGAATGGAGATATGCGCGGAGTTATGGGCATCAGAGAAGCGCTGGCGATTGCTGAGGAGGCCAACCTGGACCTCGTAAATGTTTCTCCGAATGCTGAGCCGCCCGTTTGCAAAATCCTCGACTACGGGAAATATCGCTACGAGCTCCAGAAGAAGGACAAGATAGCTAAGAAAAACCAGAAAACCATGCAGGTCAAGGAGGTTAGACTTAGCACCTTTATTGAGGCTCACGATGTAAATGTAAAGGCGAATACAGCAATCAAGTTCTTGAAGGATGGAGATAAGGTTAAGGTTAGCCTTAGATTCAGAGGTAGAGAGCGTGATTATACAGCTAAAGGCTTTGATGTTATGAACAGCTTTGCGGATCAGGTATCTGAATACGGTGTCATCGACAAGAAGCCGAAGTTTGAGGGACGAAGCCTTACTATGTTCCTATCACCGAAGAACGGCAAGTAATGAATTAACAACTTAGGAGGAAATCATTATGGCAAAGAACAAGATGAAGTCTCATAGAGGCGCAAGCAAGAGAATGAAGCTTACCGGTTCCGGTAAGCTTAAGAGAAACAAGGCATATAAAAGCCATATTCTGACAAAGAAGACTGCAAAGAGAAAGAGAGGTCTTCGTAAGTCCACAGTGCTTACCGGTGCAGATACAAAGCGTATGCTTAGATCAATGGCAAAGTAGTTTAGGGAGGTTTTGAGATATGGCAAGAGTAAAGAAGGGTGTAAACGCTCATAAGAGACATAAGAAGGTATTGAAGCATGCAAAGGGCTTCTACGGACAGAGAAGCAGGAATTTCAGAGCTGCTAACCCGGCGGTGATGAGAGCACTCAGATCCGCTTTCGTTGGAAGAAAGAACAAGAAGAGAGAGTACAGAAGACTGTGGATTGCCAGAATCAACGCAGCAGCAAGAGCTAACGGTATCAACTACAGTAACCTTATGAACGGCCTAAAGAAGTCCGGAATTGAGCTCAACAGGAAGATGTTATCCGAGATGGCAATCTACGATGCAGCCGGCTTTGCTGAACTGTGCGAGATCGCTAAGAAGGCTAATTAACATATGGAATATTTTTTAAGCCACATTGGCGTCATATTCGTGGCTGCGATAATCGTCGCAGCGTTCGCAGTCATATGGTGGGAGCTGACAGCCAGAAATGAATATCTTAAGCGTAAGCGTGCGATGGCTCGCAAGGAAGCTGCACTTGCAAAGCATAATGAACAAAACAAAAACGATTAGCTTTAAGCAGAACTCCTGATCCAATGTCGTTGAGTCATTAAGTTAAAAAGACTTATCAACACTCTCTCTAATAAAATGGAGAGGGTGTGTTTTTTTAGTTTTAAATTTGTGCAAATTTGTAGACATTATTATAAATTTATGATACCATGTGTAAAATCAACTTGGTAGTGTGAATCTTTAGAAGGGAAATTGACAATCATGATGATTAGGAACACAATCTGTCAGACAGACAGACAGACAGACAGACAGACAGACAGACATAGATGTTTTTTTGTGTTTAAAATTCAAGGTGATTGTTTGAGGACAGTGTTGATGTATCTACATCAAGGCTGCCCTTTTTGTATGCATAAACTCGAGCTTTAAATTTAGCGTTTGTGATTCCGAGAGGACTAATATCCGACATAAATAATTAATATGTTAAAAATGGAATTTATGCAGCATACTCGCATAATATTCGTTTTTATAGTTGATTTATCTGTTTAAGCAGTCCATATGTATATTGTACTGCCTGCAATATATGCGATGAGCTGTTTAAACGGAATATACGTTATCATTATGTAAATCCAATGAAAAAGGAGAAGAAGATGAATACGAAAGTGAAAAGCAGATCACGTTTACTGCTTGCATTCCTCATGATTGTGACCATGCTGTTCACCGGTGGAGCATGGATGTCTTTCGCGGACAATGGAGGTCGCATGACTGTGAAGGGTGTTGAAGCCGGTGCGACAGTTAAGGCGTACAAAATTGTTAAGCAAAATAACAAGGGGCAGTGGGAGCCGGTTCTAAACGGATCTATTAACGATGTCACGAAACCGACAGGTAAGGAAATCGGCAAATTGGCTACTAGGCTTAGTGAGCTTGGTACTCCCGTAGATATGACTGTTTCCGGAAAGGATTACACAGGTACCGGTACACCCGGAATGTACCTCGTCGTTGTAAGCAAGACCAAGAGCACGTACGTTTATAACCCTATGGTTGTTTCAGTTAACTTTGATGGAAGCGGTAAGCATGACGGCGGTACTGTGGATGCAAATTCTAAGTTTCAGTTTGGTCCAAATGCCTATGCTAAGCGCTCTGAACCTTCATTGGACAAGGAAATTACAGGTAAGGAGAACAATCCGCAGGTTGAAAATGATAGCACCAAGCACGGTGATACGCTGAAACCCGGTGATGTGACAAGCTTCAAGATTACTACGGATGTACCATCGTATTCACAGGTGTATGACAATGCTAAACTGAAGTTTGAGATCAAAGATACCGTAAGCGAGGGGCTTGATGCTCCAACAGATATTAAGGTTGCAGACGAGAACAAAACGCTGGTCGAGAATACGGATTATGAGCTTGTTAAGAGCGGCAAGTCATTTACGGTTAAACTGAAGAAAGAGTATCTTCTGAGCGGTGATTCGGCTAAGAAGGTTACAGTGACCTACAAAGCAAAGCTTAACAGCAATGCTACAAGCGGCTTTGATGCCAACACAAATAAAGCGGAGATCAAATACTCCAACAGTCCAAGCACAGAAGACGATAAGGATAAAACTACTTATCACTACACATTCGATATAGACGGTGATGTAGCAGGCAGCAAGAATATCAAGGGCGAAGAAATCGTCAAGGTCGGCGTTGATAAGACTACAGGCGAGCTTCTCACAAAGAAGAATATTACAGAGTCATCAACAGTTACAGGAAAGCTGGCGGGTGCAAAGTTTACTCTCTATAAGGCTGATGCTTCCGGCCATAAGACTAATACTGTTGCAGGAACCGCTACAACGGATGCGAACGGTCTTATGAAATTCAGCAAGCTGGATGCCGGTAAGTATGTACTCGTCGAGACTGAGGCACCTGCCGGATATGTCCTTAACGACAAGGAAATTCCTGTTGAGATTACTGCCAAGCTAAATGCCGTAACAGGCATCCTGGAGTCATACAGTGTCAAGATTAACAACGAGTTTACCTCGACCTACAAGGCTAGCTATGATGGCGGTACCACATTGAAGACAGTTGACAAGAGCGGTGATATGACACTCTTCAATAACTATAAGCCGGGGCTGCTTCCGACAACAGGAGGTATGGGAACATATCTCTTCATGATAGTGGGAGGCTCTCTGATTGCAATTGCTGTATCACTACATCTCAAGAGTCGCAGGAAACAAGAGCAGTAGGATAAGAAAAACTGTTTTAAAGAACGAATGCTGCGGGTGCGGCAGACGGGATAAAACAACAAAATAAACTGAGAGGAAAGAGGAGTCCTGATTGATGCAAATAGTTCATAAATTGAAACAAAATGCTGTAGTTTTTGGACTTTTATTCGCAGGACTTCTCGTCCTCTTTTATCCTGCATACAGTAATCTGTTTAACCAAATGCAGGCTCATAGGATGATAACTGATTACCACAAAGCTGTTGATGGTAAGAGTGATGATACGAAAAAACAGGAAATAGCAAAAGTACATAGATATAATACAAAGCTAATCAATGAAAAGGTTCCCGAATCCTTTGCCAAAAGGATGGGAATCAAACATGATTCGGAATATGAAGGGCTTCTAAACCCTTCAGGCAACGGTATGATGGGCATAGTGAGTATCCCGTCTATCGACGTCGAATTACCGATTTATCATTATACGACAAATGAAATACTTGAGAAGGGTGCCGGACATTTGTTTGGCAGCAGTCTCCCTGTCGGGGGGAAAAGTACGCATTCGGTAATTACCGCGCATCGCGGTTTACCAAGTGCAAAGATGTTTACAGACCTTGATGAGCTGAGGAACGGAGATAAGTTCTTTATCGAGGTCTTGGGACAAAAGATTGCTTACAAGGTGGATCGAATCAAAACGGTCAAACCTGAAGATACACAAGATATGAAAATTATCGAAGGAGAGGATCTTGTGACGCTTGTCACCTGTACTCCTTACGGACAGAATACACATAGACTGTTGGTGCGAGGTCATAGGGTCGCATATAATGCCGGCGATGAGGTTAAGGAACCGACACACCGCAGGATTCCGTGGGCACATATCCTTTGTATTATGCTCGGCGTATTTCTTGCAGTAGATTGCTACGTGCTCGCCGTACGTTTGTGCAGAAACAAAGGGAGATGAGCTGATGAAAAAACAGAGAAAAGCATTCTGGATGAAGGTTCTGATTGCTGTCCTTTTTATCAGCGGAGTGACATTGTTATCCTATTCTTCGATTTGTAATATTTACAATAATATAATTAACGCCGGAGCACAGGCCCAGTATACAAAGACTGTTAAGCAAAACTCTGGAGACAAAAATAATGAGCTATGGAATCATGCCCGTTCTTACAACGGTGAACACACTCATAACGCAATTGTAGATGCCTTTGACGGTAAGCATAATCAGGCGAATACGGCTAATTATGCCTATGATGATGTGCTTAATCCGGACGGCAGCGGCATGATGGGATATATTGAGATTCCCAAGATAGACATTCGACTGTCGGTATATCACGGAGTTTCGGAAAAAACACTGGAGCAAGGGGTAGGACATTTGACCGGAACAAGTCTGCCTGTCGGTGGCAGGGGATCGCATTGTGTCCTTGCTGCACATCGCGGTTTGCCGAGTGCAAGACTCTTTACCGATCTTGATCAGATGAAGAAAGGTGAACGTTTCTATCTTTATGTGCTGGATCGGACTCTTGCCTACAAGATTGATCGGATTGATGTTGTGCTGCCGGAGCGTATGAATGATAAGCTTTCCATTGTCCAAGGAGAAGATCTTGTGACACTGGTGACATGTACGCCTTATGGGATCAATACACACAGACTGTTGATCAGGGGGCATCGCGTTCCGTTAGATCGGCATAAGGCAGTAAATCCTTTTATAAAATATATAAAATACGGAATTTTGTTGGTACTCATAATCGCAAGTTGGGTGGTGTTATATGTTCGCAGAAGAAATAAAAAACAAAATAGTTCGAAGCGCGGTCTTAATCGCACTGCTGACAATGTTCATGATAGGGAACGCAGCCGTAACCGGGATGGCGCTGGAAAATAATATAGTTCCCGCACTTATAGCCGGCAAAACAGGAACGTTGACAGTATGCTATCGGAGCAATGAAAACGGAAAGGCTGTGCCGTTGAAAGATGTGGATTTCGAGATATGTCAGGTTTCCGATTTAACTGTAAGATATGGCTCTGCTAAGTATGCACTGCTGCCTGAGTTTTCATCCACAGGGATTACTTTTGAAGGAATGACTGCATCTGATTCCAACGCTGCCGCAAAGAAGCTGCGTGCGTTTATAAAGCAAAATGGAATTAATATGACTGCAGGCAAAACTGATGCGAATGGATGTGCAGTTTTTCCCGATTTGAAGCCGGGGATGTATCTCGTTGTCCAGTCCGGTACACATAGACAGGGAGAGCGTGACTATATATCTGAACCTTTCCTGGTTTCCGTGCCTCTTGCCGTTGACGGAGGGAACGGTACCAATGTGTGGAAGTATAATGTAACTGCATATCCTAAACATTCATCGAGCATGCCTATTGAGAAGCCGTTGATTCCGCCGTTTCCAAAGACGGGCGACTTGTTTCTGCTTGGCTTTTGGGGCTGTGTATTGATTGTTTGTGCGGTCGGATTAAAGGCTGTTTTCATGGGTAAAGAAAGAAATGCACAGCGTTAGTGCACAACACATATGAGGTTCGTGATGAGAAGAATGATAGAAAAATTTAAATCCAACAAACAGACGGCTTACCGCAATATAGCGGCGGGAGTTTCCTTATGCTGCCTGCTCATCGCTCTTGCGGTTCCGCTATCCGGAGTTGTGGCAGATACAGAGGGAACGGCTGCTTTAAATGATTTTACTTCGGAAAATCGTTTGAATATGATTAAACCGCAGGATGCCGGCATGCTCAGAGCCGGACGACATAAGGTTTGGCTTGACGGAACACTGGGGCTGGGTGTTTCTAAATCTCTTGTTCAGGGCGCCAATGATGAAATTTTATATACGGACACAAGCGGCAGGATAACCTTACCGTCACACAGTGGAAATAATTCTAAGTATAAAGTTAAAGGATGGTATAATATAAAAACCGGAGATTATTATGTTCCCGGCACGAAGATAACTCTTTATGAAGATACTGTGCTTTATGCGGATTGGGTGCAAGCCGACTATAATCTCAAGCCAAATGACGAGCCGCTTGTGAGCAATCAGCCTGATACGAGCAGCTTTGTCAGAACCGATATGTTTGACTATAATGAAATATTTAATGCGAAACACGGTGCAAAGGCACTTACAGGCATTAATTATCATACAGAGATTTGGGAAGATTATAAAAAGTGGACAGGCTCGGACGGCAAAGAATATGAGAGCTTCCTGTTTACCAACTGGTATAACTATAATAAGACTCATCCCGATCTCAAAACTTTGGGCTTCCCTAAAAATTTGACAAACAATAGGAACAGATATACAAGCGATCTTGGCGGCTACACCATCACAAAGGACATCGTTGACAGTCATAATCATCAGATTATTAAGGATTTGTTTACAAAAAATTCTGTGCCGGGAAGAGAATATCTAGGGCGCGGTGATAAGCTTTTCCAATACGATGAAGATGGTTCCCTGACAGGAAGCAAATTCGGAAAGGGTTATTACTTTTACGATAGCGATAAAAACGGTGCGGACTATAACAAGGCTGAACAGCGCTTTTATGTATATAAAGACAAGCAATTTATCCAGAATCAGGACAGCGGACAGGATAGAACTCCGGGATTTATGCCTTTTGAGCATGGGACTGTGCATGAGCTTACAGGTCAGACTAATTACTGGTTCGGAATGAAGACGGATGTAGATTTCTTCCTGCCGGATGATGTGGGAAGCCACAGCGGCAAGGGTAACCAATCCGCGGCGGGTAAGGACATGCGATTTTACTTTAGCGGCGATGACGATGTTTGGATATTTGTCGATGGCGTAAAAGTGCTCGATCTCGGCGGTATTCACAGGAGAATGTCAGGCGATATCAACTTCTCGACCGGGGAGATACGCTATGAGAATCCGGAAACCCACGCACTTATGAGTGCCGATACAACGACGCTTAAGAAGATTAAGAGCGGTAATCATAAGTTGACAATCTACTATTTGGAGCGAGGTTCATCGAAGTCCAACTGCTCGATATATTTCAACCTGGCACCGCGTTACAGTCTCGAAATCGATAAGTTCGATGCTGTAAATCACAGCCAGAAGCTGAAGGATGCCGAGTTCTCTATTTATGCGGATAAGGACTGCACTATTCCGGCGCAGCTATGGCGTAATGAGGAGGATTGCAAGGCTAATGAACCTTCACAGAATGTATTCAAGACGGGTATTGACGGTAAGATAAGCTGCTATGGGCTTTCCGCAAACCGAACATACTATATCAAAGAGACAAAGGCTCCGTCTTCATATCCTTCCGTTGCCGATAAGGTTATACGCTTAAAGTTGGATTCTACGGGTAATGCCACATTGCTTGACCATGATGATATGGTGTCTTTGGTATCAGATGGCGGAAATCAGAAGCTGCAGCTGCATGTCATGAACAAGAAGCCGGAGAAGACCTCTGTGGAGGTTCTCAAGAAGTGGTACAACGATGACGGAAGCGAGATTAACGGAGCGGTTCCAAAGTCAGTTAAGGTTGCGCTGTATCGCAGTAAAACACCAAATACAGGTGGCGGCAGCGGCGCGCGCGTTCCGGTCAATTTTACCACGCAGTATTTCGGAAGCGGTAATGGAAGCAATACTGATACTTCGCCTTTGACGCCCGGAGATTATAAATTCAGCACCACAGCGACATCCGGCGGCGGCATTGAATTTACGCTGGAAACAAAAGGTCATAACGGGAAGAAGGATGTCGGAATTTATTCCGTAACGGCTAACGGACGAACGATACGACCGAGCAAAGTTCAGGACTGGTCTGAACAAAATTGTTATATAGGCGGAAGATGGGGCGTTTATCCATACAGTAAAGCCACCTACAAGATAGATCCTATTGTAGACGGAACTGATATTAAGATTACACTGATTGGATATTTGAACTACGATCATACCGGGATTCCGGCGGTGTCACAATCTCTCTCTATGTCTGTAAAGGAGACCGGTAATCCGCAGAATCCGACTGAGACTCTACCGTCGGATGCCGTAAAGGTGACAGATTCGGGTGTTGATAATCCTGTTGTTCTTAACAAGGAAAATAATTGGTACAAAAAGTGGGATAACCTACCGGCAAAGGATAACCAAGGGCATCAGTATTACTATTATGTCAAGGAAGAGTCGGTGGACGGCTATTCGACATCATATACAGGAAACGGAGTGCTCAACGGAATCATCAATATCAATAACGTAAGGATTCGTGACATAGGCATACGGAAGAAGTGGCTTAATGTAAACGGCACGGAGATGGCGCCGAATGAACGACCCGATATCCCGATCAATGCGGTGTTGATACAAATTGATGAGACGGATAATACTACAAGAGCGATTCCCGTATTATTGAACAAAAGCAACAACTGGAGCAAATCCTGGCGGCGCGATAACGAAGAGCTTGCAGAAAAGAAAGGACACAAGTATAGGTATAAGGTTCGCGAGATTTCACAGATTGAAGGCTATGATACGACCTACAACAATAATAACGGGGCTCAAGAGGGTGTAATAGAGATCGTCAATAAACAACAGCTATATAAGCTGCCTTCTGCTGGCGGGATGGGAACGTACCTGTTTAACATCATCGGCACCATGCTGATCACAATTGCGGTTCTGATGTATAGATCATCACGAGCAAGAAGGCTTAAGGCAAAATAACAGCACCGGAAGATAAAATCTGATGCGGATAAGGTATTAACAGTCTGTTGAGGGTGATTTATAATCCGAGCCGGTTATTGTTCCGTTATTGCCGGTCTGATTCTTAAAGAACGATCTCTTTAAATAATGATATAGAGGATACGAGAAGCGGAGCAGTCTGACTTCACGTATCCTTTAAGCTATATCAAGGGCTTGTGTGGACCTTTTCTGTGCATACATGCATATTTCAGGCAAACTCATAGGTACATGCGTCCGGCCTGAATGTAAATACAAGTCTCATTTTGAAATTGTAATACTCGTGTGGTTACTGTGAAACTCGTTGAACGCTCAAATTCGCTGTGGTAAGATGTAGTGAGTTTTAACTTATAACAAAAATACTGACGTTATACTATATATGAGAGGGTTAATATGTCACATGGAAGAATAGCAAGGTCGGCAATGATGGCGACAATTGTGGCTTCGATCTTGGTGCTCACGGCGTGTGGGGGTGCATCTGTACCGGACAAGTATAATTACGATGACTTCACCAAGTATGTCAAGCTCGGCAGATACAAAAATCTTGAATACACAAAGTCAAATCCCAACGTTTCGGACGCTGAAGTGCAGGACGCAATCACAGCGGCGTTGGATAAGGCCAAAAAGAAGACAGAGGTTAAGGAAGGTACTGCTGAAGCAAATAGTATAGTGAATATCGACTATACCGGCAAGATCAGCGGAAGAAAGTTTGATGGTGGAACTGCCAAAGGCTATGAGCTCAATCTTGCTGACAGCAATTTCATCAACGGATTTGCAGAACAGGTTGTGGGACACAAAGTTGGCGAGACTTTCGATATCAATGTTACATTCCCGGCTAATTATTCTAATAATTCGGAGCTTTCAGGCAAGGCGGCCGTGTTCACGATCAAGATTAATTCGATAGTCAAGACAGTTACTCCTGAGTACAACGATGAGTTTGTAACTAAAAACACTAAATTCAAAACCAAGGCCGAATACGAGAAGAACATCAAAAAGCAGCTTCTCAAGGACAAGAAAGTCAAGGCTGCAAGCGCAGAAAAGCAGGAAATATTCTCGCAGATACTCGAAGCGAGCAAGATTAAAAAATATCCCGATAAGGAGCTTAAGGCTGCATACAATAGTATGATTAGCACTTACAAAGAGCTGGCCAAGAAAAACGATACATCCTATGAGAATTATCTTAAGAACAATCTCGGAATGGATAAAGCTACCTTCGAGAAGCAGGCAAATACAGCAGCCAAGAATACAGTTAGACAGGAACTGGTTCTACATGCACTGGCAGAGAAATATAAGATAAAGATCACAGATAGCGAATACAACGATTATCTCGATAAGCTTCTTAAGGATGCAGGCTATACCCGTTCTCAGTATGAGAAGGCCTCCGGCATGAAAATTGAGAAATATGCGGAACAGAATAATCTGTTTGATACCATGCTCTATGAAAGAGTGATGGATAAGGTCTTAAAGGACAGCATAGCGAAGTAAATTAATAAATATAATTAGGCTAATCTTAATGAGCGACTTTACGGAGCCGCTCATTTATTGATATAATTTCGATTGTAAGATTATAAATTTATGCAGGTATGACGATAGCGGTTTAGCTCATAGATTTGACATGGAGGAACAAGATGAAGTGCCCTTACTGCGGTAACCCTGATACTAAGGTAGTTGATTCCAGGCCTGTGGAAGAAGGCCTGGCTATTAGAAGGCGTCGCGAATGCGACAAGTGCCACAAGCGTTTTACAACATTTGAGAAAATCGAGAATTCATTGCTCGTTGTGATTAAGAGTGACGGTTCAAGGGAAAGTTTCGATCGCAACAAGCTGATCAACGGGGTTCTCAAGGCTTGCGAAAAGACAAAGGTTAAGTACGATGACGTGCAGAGAATCGCTGACAATATCGAGCGCGGGCTCAACAATACTATGGAGAAGGAAATCGACAGCAAGATGATTGGTGCGCTTATCATGGATGAGCTTCGTGATCTCGATCAGGTTGCGTATGTCAGGTTTGCGTCTGTATATCACAGATTCACTGATGTTGACACCTTCGTTAAGGAAATCAACAGCTTGCTTGAGAAGGACCGCAAGGGGCATGACGCAGAGAGATATGTCAAGGAGACTGCAGGGGAAGAGGGAACTTCAGAAAACGCAGCAAAGGACGAGAAGGAAGACTAGATGATCAGAATCGCTATAGATGGTCCCGGCGGAGCAGGCAAGAGCACTATTGCAAAGCTCGTAGGCAATAAGCTTGGATTGGAGTACATAGATACAGGTGCGATGTACCGTGCTATAGGCCTCAAGCTGAATAGAGAGAGAATATCTCCGAATGATATTGAGGCTATTCGTGAGTCTCTCGATAATACGAGCATTGATTTTGTAGACGGGAAGATTATCCTTGATGATGAGGATGTTAGTGATATTATCAGGACGCAAGAGATATCCAAGCTGGCATCGATGTATTCACAGATACCTGATGTGCGAACCAAGCTGGTTGATATTCAGCGTAGAATTGCCGGTGGCAAAGGTGTGATTATGGACGGACGGGATATAGGTACGAACGTGCTGACAGATGCAGAGCTCAAGATTTTCCTCACCGCCGATCCGATGATTCGTGCTCGCAGGCGGTATGATGAGCTGGTGTCAAAGGGAGTTCAGGCGGTTTTCAATGACATATATGATGATATAAAAGACCGCGATTATCAGGATACACATAGGAAGCTTAATCCGCTTGTGAAGGCTGAGGATGCCGTCCTGCTCGATACGTCAGAAATGAGCATAGAAGAGGTTGTTGATGCTATATCAGCGGAGGCTGACAGGGTCTCGGCAAAATAGGTTATAAATTTACGATTTGGAGGCGTTACAGGATGAAGGAAAGTGCAGTTGCCTTAGGGAAGGTGAGAGGCTATTGCTATCTGATTTTTTTATTCGATATACTGCTGCTGTTTCATAATGAAATAGCTGATTCTTTCGGTGCCGCTGACCGCAAGATTCTATATGGCTTTGTTGCCATTATTCTGTTTCAGACAGTGTTAAGCATTCTCTACGTGGTCAAGTACGTTACAACAGTCAACAACAAGGACAAGAAGCGCAAAGAGATAGTGATGTATGCTGCTCGCCTTAGATACTGCTTTATGTTTATGCTGGTCCTGCTTGGGGCTATCGTGCTGAATTTCTCGATGCTCTCCAATATGATGGTCGAGAAGGCGTTGATAATGGTACTGGTGTTGATGCTGTTGATTTCTCTTAAGAATCTGACTATATTGGAAAGAAGACGCTTTTAACTATGATAAAATATCTGTAATTGAGGATTTTTATGCCCTGTCTGTGCTTGTTGCAGGCGGGGTGTTTTGATATAATTTCAGTGTGTTGCTCTCGAGAGAGGGTTGTTAAAATGAATATTGTAAATAGCAATTTGTACAAGCTTCCACAGGAGAAATTGCTCTACTCCGGTGCGTCGGCATTAACCGATGTGGAGCTACTCGCACTAATACTCAGAACCGGCACTGCTGACAGGAAGGTGCTGGAGTTGGCGCGTGATGTGATGGCATATGCAGACAATCTATCGCAGGAGCTCTGCAATGTTGATGTCAGAGAATTCCTTAATATCAACGGTATTGGAGTGAGCAAGGCCTGCTCAATAGTTGCCAGCATGGAACTCGCCAGACGGGTTCGAGAACCGAGCACTGCATCCGGCATAACGATTAGAACCGCGAGTGATGTAGCTGAGCTGTTCATGAAACGGATGCGCGGTGAGAAGCGTGAGCACGTTCAGATGTTTCTGCTAAATTCTAAGTGCAATGTAGAATCGGAATACACAGTTTCAATTGGAGCGCTTAATTCGGCAGAGCTTAATCCTCGTGAAGTATATAGTGTTGCTATCAGAAGGAGTGCAGCGGCAATCATATTGGCGCATAATCACCCAAGTGGAGATCCAGAGCCCAGCAATGTAGATATTATATCTACCAGAAGAATTGAGGCGGCAGGTGAGCTTGTAGGAATTAAGCTTTTGGACCACGTAATTGTCGGTTATGAAAGGTATGTTAGCCTTAGAGCTGAAGGGTACATTGAACAGGAATAGCTAATACGGAAAGAGTGCGAAAGTGTCAACAACAATATATATTACGTCGGGAAAAGGCGGTACAGGCAAATCAACATTTGCCGCTAATCTTGGACTAACGCTTGCGTATATGGGTAAACGCGTTATTTTGCTTGATATGAATATGGGAATGAGGGATCTTGATCTTTATGTTGGTGCTCAAAACCAGGCAATTTTTGACATATATGATGTGATAATGAGAACCTGCGAACCGGGGGATGCTATTATCGCATCCGAATTCGCAGACAAATTATCGATTATTCCTGCTCACCAAGGCGGAGAGTGGATTGATATCTCACGGGCTGACGTTGATGAGTTGATTGAGTATTTGAGTGATGAATATGATGTCATAATTATGGACGGAGCGCCGGGGATAAATCGTGCAGTTGATCTGTGCTACGGTTCAGCGGATGAGGTAGTTATCGTCACAACACCGGATTATGCTGCGATTAGAGATGCAGATGCGATTGAAGATAGGCTTATCAAGTGCGAGGTTATGAACAGGCATTACGTCATCAACCGTATGCTTCCTGAACTTGAAGCGATGGGGTGTGTGCCCAGACTGGCAGAAATAGACATACGATTTAGGTCGGAACTTCTCGGAGTCATTATGGAAGATGAGAATATCCGCGCTTCATGTAATATAGGTATTCCGATTGTTGCAAAAAGAGATACTTACATCGCCAGGAACTTTGACAAGATGGCGGAACGTGTCATTAGAGAGATTCTCTAGCTGTTGACTATATTTTCATTAAAATATATAATTAATCAGTGCGAGTTTAAACACGCAATGTTTATTTTTTAGTACGAATAAGCAAACATTTTACTGTATAACTAATATTGAATAAGGAGTTAAGCATGACACCGCTGTTAATAACTGTAGTGGCAGGGATTGTATTCCTGGTGATAGGACTGCTGCTAGGCTATGTTGTGCGTAAGCGTGTCGGAGAAAAAGAGATTGGAAGCGCAGAGCAGAAGGCTCAGAACATTATCCTGGATGCTGAGAATTCAGCTGAGAATATCAAGAAGGAAAAGGTGCTCGAGGCGAAGGAAGATGCTCATAAAATAAAGGAAGATCTCGAAAACGAAATACGTGATAGGCGCAACGAAGTAACAAGAACAGAGAGACGTATTCTTCAGAAGGAAGAGAACATCGAAAAGAAGCTGGAGAGCATTGAACGTAGAGAAGATGGCTTGTCTAAGCGTGAGCGTTCGATGGACGAGAAACACAAGGAAATCGATCGGTATTTGGAGAAGCAGATTGCTGAGCTGGAAAAGATTTCAGGATATTCGAAAGAAGAGGCTAAGCACATATTGCTTGCTGAGATAGAAAAGGATATCAGGAAGGATGCTTCAGCAATAATTACCAGGATAGAAGAAGAGACAAAGGATGAGGCAGACAAGAAGGCCAGAGAGATAATTACTCTCGCTATCCAGAGATGTGCTGCCGATCAGGTTGCCGAGACAACAGTTTCGGTTGTGAACCTTCCTAACGACGACATGAAGGGCCGTATTATCGGAAGAGAGGGAAGGAATATCAGGGCAATCGAGACGTTAACAGGAGTGGATCTGATTATCGATGATACACCTGAGGCTGTAATACTGTCGGGTTTTGATCCTGTCAGAAGAGAAATTGCCAAGAGAGCGCTTGAAAAGCTTATCTCAGACGGCAGAATCCACCCGGCGCGCATTGAAGAGATGGTACAGAAGGCTACCAAGGAGGTTAATAACATAATCAAGGAGGAGGGTGAGCAGGCTTGCTTCGAGACAGGCGTTCACAACCTGCATCCCGAGATGGTTAAGCTGTTGGGTAGACTTAAGTACAGAACTTCATATGGACAGAATGTCCTCAAGCATTCGGTTGAGGTTGCACTGCTAGCCGGAATGATGGCTTCAGAGCTTGGCTTGGACCCAAGGCTTGCCAAGAGGGCTGGACTGCTCCACGACATAGGCAAGTCGATAGATCATGAAGTTGAGGGAACACACGTAGAGATAGGTGTTAACATCTGTAAGAAATACAAGGAGTCCTGGAAGGTTATCAACGGAGTAGAGGCACATCATGGAGATGTCGAGGCGACAACTCTTGAGGCTGTTCTCGTTGGAGCTGCGGATGCATTATCGGCGGCAAGACCGGGTTCCAGAAGAGAGACGCTTGAAGCTTATATTAAAAGACTTGAAAGCCTTGAGAATATCGCCAACACCACTAAAGGTGTTGATAAATCCTACGCTATTCAGGCAGGAAGAGAGATTAGAGTTGCGGTTAAACCTAATCAGGTTAAGGATGATGAGATACCAATGCTTGCTAGAGAGATTGCTAAGAAAATCGAGGCAGAGCTTGAATATCCGGGAAACATCAAGGTAAACGTAGTCAGAGAGACTCGCGCAATAGATTATGCAAAGTAAAAGAAAGCTCTCCGCTTGCGGAGAGCTTTTTAAAACAACTGGAAAACGATGTGTACCGGCACATTATTGCAAGCCGTATTTTTGATGAAGGGTGTACTGCTATTGTACAGTGCGAAGCAGACAGTGGGGAAAAGATGATATATCTAGACAATAGTGCGACAACTCGCCAATACGATGAAGTAACTGAGCTCGTGTATAAGCTGAGCCGGGAGGCCTTTGGCAACCCCTCCTCGCTCCATACATTAGGCCTAAACAGCTCGGAGATCATACGCACAGCGAGAGGTAGGGTTGCCAAAGCCTTACCGGCCGGTGGGGAGATTGTATTCAACTCAGGTGGCACGGAAGGTGATAATACAGCGATCTACGGCACAGCCAGAAAGCTGAGGCGCAGGGGCAACAAGGTGATAACTTCCAAGGTCGAGCATCCGGCAGTGCTGGAATCCTGCAAGAGACTGGCAGAGGACGGCTTTGAGGTGTGCTACCTGAATGTGGATAAGACAGGCGCACTAAAGCTTGATGAGCTCGAGCAGTCTATTGACGATAAAACAATACTTGTAACACTAATGGCTGTCAACAACGAGACAGGTATGATACAGCCGATTGTACCTGCCTGCGAGCTTGTTAAAAACTACAACAAGGAACACGGGACAAAAGTCATCTTTCATACGGATGCGGTACAGGCCTTCGGCAAGATGAGCTTCAGAAATGCGCCGTTTGATCTGATTACGATCAGCGGACACAAGTTCCATGCGCCAAAGGGCGTTGGTGCGATGTATATGAAGTCAGGACTCACGCTCCCCGCCTTCATCACCGGAGGGGGACAGGAGAAGGGATACCGTTCCGGCACAGAGAACACCACAGATATAGCGGGACTCGGATTAGCTACAGAGCTGAGCTATGCTGATTTGGCAGGTATACAGAACAAGCTGTGTGCACTCAGCGATAGACTGCGTGATGGCTTGAGCTCGGAGCTGGATGATATAATGATTAACGGCACTGATGAAATCGGACTGGAGCTAGATGATTATGGCAAGCGCTGTCCATCCATTCTTAACGTATCCTTATTAGGTACCAGGGGTGAGGTAATACTGCACACTTTAGAGCAGGATGAGATATATGTGTCAACGGGTTCAGCGTGCTCATCGCACAAGACCGGCGACAGTCACGTGCTGCAGGCGATGGGATTAGGACACAGGGAGATTGAAGGCGCGATAAGGTTCAGCCTCTCTGAGTTCAATACTCTTGAAGAGATGGATGAGACTGTCGAGAAGGTTGCTGCTGCCGTCAATAGATTTAGAAGACTGGGTAGCTTAAGATAGGGGATAGGATGAACGAAAAAAATATTTATATTGTAAGGTGCGGAGAAGTTGCTCTTAAGGGCATGAATAAGCCTTATTTTGAGCGCGTACTGCTCGAGCGGGTACGTGGAGTGCTAAATAGCTATGATGACACCGAATCGAGATGGAACGACGGACTCATGATAGTCAAGGTACCTAAGGATATTGAGAGAGAAGAGATAATCAGAAAGATTTCAAAGGTATTCGGCGTTGCTTCAGTCAGTCCTGCTGTTGAAGCACCTAAGGATATTGAGGCAATTGGCGAGGCGACTGCTTCCTTTATGATGGATTTGATTCAAAAGGAAGATATCAAGACCTTTAAGGTCAAGGGCAAGAGGGCTGACAAGACATTCCCGATTCAGTCACCGGAGATTGGCCGCATAGTCGGTGCGAAGGTACTCAAGACCTGCAAGGTGCTCTCTGTCGATGTGCACCATCCTGACTGCGAGTTATACGTGGATGTACGGAGAGAATGCACTTATATTTTCAGAGATAAGATCAAGGGCTTCGGAGGGCTGCCGTTAGGCACTAACGGCAGGGGGCTGGTGCTGATGTCCGGTGGCATAGATAGTCCTGTTGCTGCGTTTATGATGGCTAAGAGGGGTATGCGCATAGAAGCTGTGCATTTTCATTCATATCCTTATACGAGTCCTCGTGCACAGCAGAAGGTTGAGGATTTATGTGCTGCGCTTGCGGGATACATGGGCACAATCAGGATGTACGTCATTAATTTGCTTCCTATTCAGGAGGAAATTGTCAAGAATTGTCCTGAGGATGAAACTACTCTGCTTGTCAGACGTTTCATGATGAGAATTGCTGAGGGAATTGCTGTCAGAAATAGGGATATGATGTTGATAACCGGCGAGGATCTCGGACAGGTTGCGAGCCAGACTGCTGAAGCGTTGGTTGTAACTGACAGCGTAGTCAAGATGCCTGTCATGAGGCCTCTGATTGCTATGGATAAGGTTGATATTATGGATAAGGCCAAGGAAACCGGAACCTACGACATCTCAATTCAGCCTTATGAGGATTGCTGCACGGTGTTCCTGCCTAAGCATCCGGTGACCAAGCCAAAGCTCAGTAAAATCGAGCAATCCGAGTCAGTGCTTGACGTTGAGAGCCTGGTTGAGGACGCAGTAGCTTCAGCTGAAGTAATTGATATAACACCTAGATAATAGGGGTGAATTTTGCTAACATATTAATAGAATTCTTAATAGAATTCAAATAGCTGATTTTAAGAATTTATGATTGACAGGAACTACATATGACAGATAATAACGATAAAAAGAAGAATGACGGTGATAAGCAAAACAAGCTATTCATACGAGAGAACACGTGGCTTGTGGTCGTGATCGTGGTGCTTGTGCTGGCATTTACAGTCGGAATTGTATTTACTTTGTTTTACAATCTCGGTTCTTCCGATAAAGGATCAGGTCGTAAATTTAGCCTTGGCAGTTCAGTTGCTGTGCTGGATGTCACGGGAGAGATTGGTGATACTGGCTTGGGGGCCGCGTACGACCACGACTGGACGATGTCGACCATAGGCGATCTTATAGATGATTCTTCCAACAGGGGTATTGTAATTCGTGTAAATTCGCCAGGCGGCAGCGTCTATACATCAGACGAGCTATACGAGGAGCTGCTCAAGTATAAGAAGGAGACAGGTCGTCCGATATATGTGTATTTTCAGGATGAGGCAGCTTCAGGCGGATACTATATATCTATGGCTGCTGACAAGATATACGCTAATCGCAACACATGGACCGGATCAATAGGGGTTACTATGGGGACGCAGTACGATGTGACCGGTCTTCTGGATAAGCTGGGAATCAAGACTCACACCATCACCAGCGGACGCAATAAGGCTATGGGAAGCATGACCGCTGAGCTTACGGATGAACAGCGCCGGATCATGCAGAGCCTGATAGATGAGTCATACGATCAATTCGTCAAGATTGTAGCGAAGGGCAGAAATATGCCTGAGGAAAAGGTGCGAGAAATCGGAGACGGACGCATTTATTCTGCTAAACAGGCCAAGGCACTCGGACTGATTGATGAAATCTGCGGAGAAGAGGAATTCTTTGACAAGGTTAGGAAGATGGACGGACTCGAGGACGTTGATTTTGACTTCATGCATCCGGATACAAAGACAAGCTTTTTAGATATACTTCAGCAGCTGATACAGTCTAAGAGTGAAATCGGAAAAGCCTCGGAATACCGGCAGTTGATAGATTTGTCAAAGAACGGTAATAAATTTAATATCAAATATTTGGCAGAGATTAGCAAATAGGAGCACACAAGGAGTTATCATGAGCATTAAATACAATAGAGTTTTGATAAAGCTTAGTGGTGAGGCGCTTGCCGGAGACGATAGGTTTGGAGTTAACCAAGATGTGACGCTGAGGACGGCACATCAGATCAAAGAGATTAGAGAAAATGGCGTTGACGTGGCGATAGTTGTCGGTGGAGGAAATTTTTTCCGAGGACGCACAGGCGGTAGTATCGACAGAGCGACGGCAGACTATATGGGTATGCTTGCTACTGTGATGAATGCGCTTGCGCTTCAGGACTCGCTGCTCTCTATCGGCTGTGGGGCTAAGGTCATGACGGCAATCGAGATCAGAGATATGGCAGAGGGGTATTCGAGGCGCAAGGCGCTGGATTATCTGGAAGAGGGCAAGGTTGTGATATTTGGCGGTGGAACGGGAAGTCCGTTCTTCTCCACTGATACAACTGCTGCACTCAGAGCTGCCGAGATGAATGCAGAGGTCATACTTATGGCAAAGGCAATCGATGCAGTGTACTCGGCAGATCCCAAGCTAGATCCTAACGCTGTAAGGTATGAGCATCTCACATATATGGATATCTTGGAGAAGGATCTCAAGGTTATGGACTTAACGGCGGCCACGCTTTGCAAGGATAACTCTATTAAGCTATATGTGTTTGCACTGGCAGAAGAGGGTGGACTGATGAAGGTTATAAATGGGGAGAACATAGGAACTCTAGTCGAGTAGTGACTCACCATTAATAAGGTATTATTTAACATTTATAAGAACCAGCATGGAGGAAATCATGGCTAAAAAGAGCTTAGAAGAGAAGATTGAAGTTACGAAATCCGTTCTTAAGGAGAATTTGAACACGGTGAGAGCAGGAAGAGCTAATCCGGCACTCCTGGACAAGGTTATGGTCAGCTATTACGGAACTATGACTCCGCTTAAGTCTCTATCCAACATCACAACGCCGGATCCGCGCACTCTGATGGTTACACCCTTTGATGCCGGCTCAATCAATGATATCGTGCACGCGCTTAATGAGGCTAATCTGGGTATTAATCCATCAAGTGATGGTAAGGTTATCAGACTTGCTATCCCTCAATTGACAGAGGAGAGACGTAAGGAACTCATGAAGCAGGTCAAGAAGTTTGGTGAGGATGCAAAGGTTGCGGTTCGTAACATCAGACGTGATGAGAACGAGGATTTCAAAAAGCAGGAAAAGGCTAACGAGATTACGGAGGATGAGCTCAAGAGTTCACTCGATAGCGTTCAGAAGAAGGTCGATAAGGCTGTAAAAGATATTGACGCTATCATAGAGGAGAAGAACAAAGAAGTAATGGCGGTATAATTCTCAGCGAACGTGGCTTTGTCACGTTTGCTCTTTTATGAGGTGTAGGGATGTCAGAGATTAACAAAATGCCTGCGCATGTAGCGGTGATTATGGACGGAAACGGTCGCTGGGCCAGGGGTAAGAACAGACCAAGGCTATTCGGACATAATGCGGGCATGCAGGCTATGAAGAAGATTGTCATAGCTGCATCGAATATGGGTATTAAATACCTGACAGTATATGCGTTTTCAACTGAGAATTGGAAGCGCAGCACAGAAGAGGTGTCGGGCATATTTAAACTGATAATCAAATATGTAGATTCGGAGCTCAAGGAGCTGATAGAGAACAATGTCCATATCAATATTTTGGGAAACTACAACATGTTGCCGGTAGACTCAATCGAAGCCATCGACAAACTCGTTGATAAGACAAAGGCTAACGACGGACTTGTATTCAACATCGCGCTCAACTACGGCGGCAGGGATGAAATCGTTCATGCTATCAATGAGATTATCATCGACAGGGAGGCGATGGCTGATCAGGGCGTTTCTGTAGATGTGACAGAGGACGAGGTGTCCAACCATCTCTATACCGGCGTGCTGCACAATGATATTCCGGATCCCGATCTCATTATTCGCACGAGTGGCGAGGAGCGCCTGTCAAATTTCTTGATATGGCAATCTGCTTATAGCGAGATGATGTTTACCGACACGCTGTGGCCTGACTATTCTCCGGAAGAGTTCGCGGAGATGATAGGGGAGTTTTCTCATCGCAAGAGAAGATTTGGCGGAAGAGAAAAGGAAGATAGATAATGAAAACTAGGATTATTTCATCATTGGTTATGGTTCCGCTTTTGGCAGTTCTGTATTTTGGCGGCGTGTGGCTGGTAGTAGCTGCGCTTTTTATCTCGGTTGTGGGTGTAAAGGAATTCTATGATGGATTCAACGCATGTGATATCAAGCCTTCGCGTAAGATCGCTATTGCGATGGCGATTGTCCTCTATGCGGGTTATCTGATACTTGGTAACGTACCGGACTTCCTCGGAGTATGGATTGTTGTTGCCATCATGGCCAGCCTTGTGTACGGCTGGGATATCAAGAACCGCGGCACAAGCGATGCAATAGCGACTCTCACCGGTATCGTATATATAGTGCTGTTCCCGTATTTCATAGTTCTTATAGACGGAACTAAGTATAGACAACTCACCTGGCTGGTGCTGATTGCTGCATTCGGGGCAGATATAATGGCATATTTTACCGGCATGGCTATCGGTAAACACAAGATGGCTCCTAATCTCAGTCCTAAGAAGACTATCGAGGGGGCAGTCGGCGGGCTTATAGGTTCTGCGCTCTTTTCGGCACTGTTTGGATACTTTGTGATGCCGGAGATAGTCGTTAAATGTGCGATTATCGGAGCTATAGGCGGAGCTGTATCCATGGCCGGTGACCTTACTGCTTCAGCGTTTAAGAGGCAGATGGGAATCAAGGATTATGGCAATCTCATACCGGGACATGGCGGAATACTCGACAGATTTGACAGCGTGCTGTTTGTTGCGCCGTTTGTATATTATTTTTCGGTATTTGTCCTTCAATAAGGGTGGAGAAATAAATGGGAATTAAGAGAATCGTTTTGCTGGGCAGTACCGGTTCCATTGGAACTCAGGCCTTGGATATCGTAAGAGAAAATCCGGACAGATTCAAGGTTGCTGCACTTACATGCAGAAATAGAATACAAGAACTTATGAAACAGGTTAAGGAATTTAGTCCTGAGGCTGTATGCGTTGGAAATGAAGAATCAGCCGCACAAGTAAGTGCGGCTTTTCCTGCACTTGAAGTGTATATCGGAGATGATGGTCTTCGTGAGATTGTCAAAATTGACGCTGATATAGTGTTAAACGCTCTTATGGGCATAAGCGGTATGGCTCCAACATATGAGGCAATTTTGTCGGGAAGGGATATTGCGCTAGCCAACAAAGAGACTTTGGTCGCCGGCGGAAGCCTGATAATGGAATTGGCAACCAGGTGCGGTGTTAAAATCCTACCGGTCGATAGCGAACACAGTGCCATATTTCAATGCCTTGAGGGTAATCATGGAAGAGCGGTGAAGAGAATTTTACTCACCGCTTCAGGCGGACCTTTTAGAAACTATTCCATGACAGAACTCGAGAGAGTATCGCTTCGGGAAGCCCTTCGTCATCCTAAATGGAATATGGGACGCAAGATTACAATCGATTCTGCAACCATGATGAATAAGGGGCTTGAAGTTATTGAGGCGAAATGGCTGTTCGACATTGAACCGGAGAAAATTGATGTGCATGTGCACCCGGAGAGTATCGTTCATTCGATGGTTGAGTTTGCGGATACATCGATAATGGCGCAGCTGGGACTTCCGGATATGCGAATTCCTATAAGTCTGGCGCTGGGATATCCGGACAGACTGCAGTATTCCGGCAAGAGCCTCAACATGTTTGAGGAGGGTGCGAACCTTCACTTTGAAAAGCCTGATCTAGAGGTGTTCCAATGCCTGGCGATGGCTTATGAGGCAATTGGAGAGGGCGGCAGCTATCCTGTCATGCTTAACAGTGCCAATGAGGAGCTGGTAGCAATGCTGCTTGACGGTACGATTGAGTTCATAGATATCCAGCGCTCGCTGCGCAAGCTCATGGATGGGCATAGGGCTGTTGATCCATGTTCAATAGAGGATCTCTTTGAGATAGATAGAGAATCAAGAGCGCGAGCAAGGGAGCTCTTTGCTTAGGATCAATCCTCATGTAGACGCAGAAAATACTGATATAATATTTCACAAAACAGACGATATAATCGGACGATATGATAATAACTATTCTTCTAACAATTTTGATGCTCATGCTGATTACCGTTCCGCATGAGCTCGGACACCTCATTACAGCCAAGCTGTTTGACATCAAGGTCAACGAGTTTGCTGTAGGAATGGGTCCGCTCATAGCCGGCAGGACAAAAGGCGATACTCAGTATTCGCTTAGAGCAATTCCCATAGGCGGATACTGCGCCATGGAGGCGGAGAATGAGGAGAGCGATGACGAACGAGCTTTTAACAACAAGCCTGCATGGCAACGCTTGATTGTATTGGTGGCAGGTGCGACTGTCAATGTTATGGTGGCACTGCTGTTGATGATAATAATAACAACCTCGGTAGGCATTCCTACAAATACTCTGGATAAGGTTGTACCCGATTCTCCGGCGGCTGTTTCGGGTGTCGAAGCCGGTGATGAAATCATATCTATCGATGGCAAAGCGACAAAATCATGGGCTGATACTGTGGCGGCAATCTCCGGTAATCAGGGTGCAAAGTCAATAAATGTGGTTGTCAGGAGAGCCGGTAAGCAGCACAGCTACAGCATCAGGCCCACGAAGGATAAAGATGGCAGACTGGTGATCGGTATTGTTTCAAAGGCATCGCACAATGTGTTTGTATGCGCAGGACAGGGCGCAAAACTGACATGGAGACTCAACGGAGAGATGCTCGGTGCACTCAGGCAGCTGTTCCATAAAGGCATTACCAAGGATAGTGTCACCGGTCCAATTGGAATGGTGAGTCTGGTCAGTCAAACCGCACACACTGGCTTGATTGCATATCTGTATCTGGTCGCGTTGATTAGCCTCAATATGGCAATTGTCAATCTGCTGCCGTTTCCGGCACTTGATGGAGGCAGAATAATATTTGTGATAATACGGAAGATCACGGGAAATATGATTTCCGACAAGGTTGAAGGATATATGCATATCGCCGGATTTGCAGTTCTGATGCTACTTTTTGTATTTGTGGCATGGCAGGACATCTTGAGGCTGCTGGGACATTAGAAGGGATAGCTGGATTATGACTAAACAGGTTAGATGTGGAAGGATTAAGATTGGCGGCGGTGCGCCAATATCTATCCAGTCCATGACAAATGTGGATACTAGAGACAGTGAGAAGCTGCTCTTTCAGATTAATGAGCTGGAGACAGCAGGCTGTGATATCGTTCGCGTGGCTATACCGGATGAAGCTGCTGCAAAATCGTTCGCCTTGGTTCGTAAACAGACGAAGATGCCGCTTGTTGCCGACATACATTTTAATTACAAGCTTGCTCTGGCGGCTATAGAGGCCGGCGCTGATAAGATCAGAATCAATCCCGGCAATATCGGTAGCGATGAGAAGGTAGCTAGAGTTGTCGAGGCTGCGGCTGATAAGGGAATTCCTATCCGAGTCGGTGTAAATTCCGGTTCGCTGGAGAAGAAGCTCCTGGAGAAGCACGGTGGAGTGACAGCGGCTGCGCTTGCTGAAAGTGCGGTAAATACGCTCGACAAGATAGAACAAATGGGCTTTGATGATCTTGTTCTATCGATTAAATCGTCCAACGTGAAGATAAATTACGATGCGCATATGATGGTCAAGGATATGACGGATCATCCTCTGCATATCGGTATCACCGAGTCAGGTACTCCTGCAAATGGACGTCTCAAGTCCGCAGTAGGCATCGGTTCTCTGCTACTTGCCGGCGTCGGAGATACGCTTCGAGTTTCGTTAACCGATGACCCTGTAAACGAAGTAATCTTTGGACGCAGAATTCTCGAGACAGTCGGGCTTCGTGAAAAGAGCATCGAGATAGTCTCCTGCCCAACCTGCGGCAGAACCGAGGTCGACCTTATTAACCTGGCCAACGAGGCCGAAGCTCAGCTGAGACCGATTGCCGACAAGAGAGCCGTGCTGGGACTGAAACCTCTCAAGGTTGCTGTTATGGGCTGCGTAGTCAATGGGCCGGGAGAATCCAGAGAAGCGGACTACGGAATAGCCGGAGGCAACATGGAAGGACTCGTATTTGCGCACGGGGAGATAATCGCTAAGGTTCCGGAGAAGCAGTTGATTTCAACATTGATTGAAGTGATCTCGAAGGACGAAAGCTTGATAAATGTATAGGTTGATGGAGATACTGTATATATGATTGATATACCTGATGGAATTCTGATGCCCGAAGAGGTGAGCGCATCTGCAGGTAGGCCTGCTGAAGAGTTAACACTTTCTTTTAAGCATATTTCACTCGATAGAGAAGGACTCGTGCTGGAGCTCGACGTGCTGACCAATTTCGATGTCAGGCCTCAGCTGGAGCACAAGATGAAGGATAGACTTATAAAGACTCTTGGAAATATCACTGATGTCAAGTTCAGCTATTTTTACGACGAGAGCTACGGAGCTTGCAAGCCGTGCTTAGCCGTGAGCGGAGCCAATCCGACTGAAAAGGCTAAGCCTGTAAGCGATGGGGTAATTTTAGGCAAGAGAATCACGATGGCTGAGACATCGTACGAAAATCTTGCCGAGATTTCAGGTGCCCGCACAAAGGTTGCCATCTCCGGCGATGTCTTTGAAATGGAAATCAAAGAGACCAGAAAGACGAATTTCTGGGTTATGACGCTTAGGATTAATAAGGGACCTCGTGCAGCTGCGGTCAAGGCATTTATCAAGAGCAAGCAGGAGTATGAGACTGTCAATGAATCGCTCTCCGCCGGAGATACTATAATCGTACAGGGAGATATCAGATATGACGATTATATTCACGAAAATGTGATGATTGCTAACAGCATCAATAGAGGGATAAAGAGCAAGAGAGTTGAAACCTATGATGGCGACAAGAGAGTGGAATTGCATGCTCATACCAGGATGAGCGAAAACGACGGTTTCAACGATGTCGATGAGATGGTTAAACAGGCTGCCGATTGGGGTCAACCGGCGATTGCCATAACAGATCACGGCGTTGTGCAGTCGTTTCCAGATGCGGCTAATACTGCCAAGAAGCTCGCCAAAAAGGGTAAAAAAATCAAAATCCTGTACGGTATGGAGGGATATCTATATCCCGATGACGATGCTTACGATGAGAATGGAAATATCAATCTGAGCAAGAAAAGAAATACCTATCATATTATCCTCATAGCCAAGAATCTGACCGGGCTCAAGAACCTATACAAGATAGTTTCGTATACTCATATTGATTATTTCTACAGGAGACCGCAGCTGCCTAGAAGAGTGCTGGATAAATACAAAGATGGGCTGATTATAGGCAGCGCCTGTGAGGCTGGCGAGGTATTTCAGGCAGTGCTTAAGGGTGCAAGTGATGATGAACTGCTCCGGATTGCTTCTTATTACGATTACCTTGAGATTCAGCCTCTCGGCAACAATTTCTTCTTGATAAACAGCGACAGGTATCCCAATGTAACATCCAAACAGGATTTAATCGATCTCAATATGAAGATTGTGGAGCTGGCCGATAAGCTGGGTAAGCCTGTCGTAGCTACTACAGATTCCCATTATCCGGACAAAGAGTCGGCAATATATCGCAACATCGTTATGTCGAGAGTTGGATTTGGCGATACAAATTCCAACTCGCTGTATCTGAGAACTACTGCGGAGATGCTCAAGGAATTCGATTACCTCGGGGAAAGAACCAAGGAGATAGTAATTGATAATACGAATCTCATCGCTGCGATGACTGAAGAATTTCAACCGGTCCCTGATGAGAAATGCCCGCCAAGCATCGACGGCGCGGATGAGACGCTGCGGAGCACCTGCTACGCAAATGCCAGGAGAATATACGGCGAGCCGCTTCCCGAAGAGATTCGGGAGAGGCTGGACACTGAACTCAACTCTATCATCAGCAACGGATATGCGGTCATGTACGTTGCGGCACAGCTGCTGGTTGAAAAGTCAAATAAAGACGGTTACTTGGTAGGCAGCAGAGGCTCTGTCGGCTCATCGTTTGCAGCTACGATGGCCGGGATCACTGAGGTTAATCCGTTAGAGCCGCATTATATCTGCCCTAAGTGTCACAAGCTGGAGTTTACAAAGAAATTGGATGTGTACGACACCGGTTTTGATATGCCTGACAAGGTATGTGTCAGATGTGGTACCCCTATGGACAAGAACGGACTCAACATTCCGTTTGCGACGTTCCTGGGCTTTAACGGGGACAAGGAGCCTGATATCGACCTCAACTTCGCCGGCGAATATCAGCCGATTGCGCATAAGTTCGTGGGCGAGATATTTGGAGAGAAGAATATCTTTAAGGCCGGAACAGTAGCAACTATCGCTGAAAAGACTGCCTTTGGATATGTTAAGAAGTATGAGGAGGACACCGGCAAGACCTTTTCCAGCTCGGAGGAGCTCATCCTTGCAAATGGGTGCACAGGTACCAAGAGAACTACCGGTCAGCACCCGGGAGGCATCATCGTTGTTCCGGCCGACCGCGAGATATTCGAGTTCTGTCCGGTGCAGAAGCCTGCTAACAACAGGGATGCGGAGTTTATAACTACACATTTCGATTATCACAAGATAGATAAGAACCTGCTGAAGCTGGATATCCTCGGACACGATGTTCCGCAGATGATTAGACATCTGCAGGACATGACAGGGGTGGACCCACTCAAGATAGACATAGCTGACAAGAAAACTCTGAGCATATTTACTTCCATCGATGCGCTCAACATACTGGATCCGGACGAATACGAGTTTAAGCACGGAACGTATGGTATTCCTGAGTTCGGAACCAACTTTACCAGAGGCATGCTGGATGCCATTCAGCCGAAGACAATTTCCGCTCTCATCAAGATTTCCGGCTTCTCGCACGGCACTGACGTGTGGACCAACAATGCCGAGGATCTGATCAAAAGCGGTGTTGCGACCATCGAGGAGCTAATCTCATGTCGTGACGACATCATGAACTATCTGATTATCAAGGGCGTGGACAAGAGCAATGCGTTTAGGATAATGGAGGATGTCCGTAAGAACCGAGAGCTCAAGCAGGATGAGCTGGATATCATGAAGAAACACGGTGTTCCTGACTGGTATGTTGAGTCGTGCAGGACGCTAAAATATCTGTTCCCACGTGCACATGCTGCAGCCTACGTAATAATGGCTCTTCGGATGGCCTGGTTCAAGGTATACTATCCTAGCGCGTTCTACTGCGCATGGTTGTCCACCAAAATCGACAACTTTGATGTGAATGTCGCCGGAGGAGGCATAAACGCCGTAAAGTCGGCTATGAATGCGCTTAATTCTGACGATGACGATACCAGCTCAGCTAAAAAGAAGGAGCTCAAGGTCGTATATGAGGTGATATATGAGCTGCTATCTCGCGGATGTGAGTTCTCAATGCCGGAGCTGGGAGTTTCAGACCCGTGCATGTTCAATGTTGTGGATGACAGGATCAACATTCCTTTTATGGCTGTCACCGGCGTTGGACGGAGTGCTGCTATATCATTGGCAGAGGCGTACAAGGATGCTCCTTTCCTATCTATTGATGAGGTGCAGCGCAAGACTAAGCTGTCAAGCTCCAATATTGAGGACCTCAAGGCATGCGGAGTCTTCGATGATCTTCCCGACAGCGCTCAGGTATCTATATTTGATATGTAGAAATATGTAGAAAAACTTGCAATTTTAAGGTTTATATGATAGCATACATGCGGACGTTGGGAGCGAAAGAGTGGGGCAACCCACTCTTTCACTTATGTTATGACTTTTTCCCGGGAGGAATTATGGCAAAACAGGATGTTGGTGCAAGAATTGAAGGCCTGCTGGATGAGTATCTCGCAGACAAGGAGCTTGAGATATATAACATTGAGTATAAGAAAGAAGGCAAGGACTGGAAGCTTCGCATATATCTGGACAAGCCAATAGGCTGTGATTCGGAGTATGTAGACATCAACGAGTGCGAAGATGTTACGCACTTCCTCAGCGACAGGCTGGATGAAGAGGACTTCATCGAGAGAAGCTACACACTCGAGGTTTCCTCGCCGGGATTGGATAGAGAGCTGTTGAAGCCTTCTGACTATGAGAGATTTAAGGGCAGAGATGTAGAAGTCAAGCTATACACAGCTATTGATGGTCGCAAAGAGCTTGCCGGCAGACTGCTCGGTCGTACAGATGAAAGAGTAACTGTAGAGGTTGAAGGACGTGAAGTCGTGATACCTGCTGATAAGATTGCCAAGATAAATTTAGCAGTAATATTTTAGGAGGATTCGATGAATAAAGAGTTTTTGGATGCTCTCACTGAACTTGAGCGTGAGAAAAACATTTCAAAAGAAGACATTATCACTGCGATTGAGGATGCTGTAGAACTCGCATATAAAAAGAACTACGGCAACTACCCTAATGTCAGGGTTTCGGTAGATCGCGAGGATGGCGAGGTTCTTGTTCTGATGAGCAAGGAGGTCGTCGAGGATGTAGAGGACGACATGATGGAGGTTTCCCTAGAGGAGGCCAGATCTTACGACTCCAGATATGAGCTGGGTGACATCATTGAGTATCAGGTGGACCCTAAGGACTTTGGTCGCATCGCTGCACAGACCGCTAAGCAGGTAGTAGTGCAGAGAATCAGAGAAGCTGAGAGACGCAACTCTTACGATGAGTTCGTTAACAAGCAGGGAGAAATCATCACAGCCAAGATTGAGAGAATCAACAACGGAACTATGTTCCTGTCGGTTGGAAATTCCGAGGGTATTCTGCCTCTATCCGAACAGGTGAAGAGCGAGTCTTTCAACGTAGGGGATCGCATCAAGGTATACGTAATAGATGTCAAGAAAGCTACTAAAGGTCCTCAGATATTCCTTTCGAGATCGCATCCCGGCTTAGTTAGAAGGTTGTTTGAGCTTGAGGTTCCGGAAATTGCAGACGGCACAGTTGAAATCAAGGGAGTAGCTCGCGAGGCAGGCTCGAGAACCAAGATTGCCGTATATTCGCACGATGAGAATGTCGATCCTGTCGGTGCATGTGTCGGCAACAGGGGAAGCAGAGTTCAGAATATCGTAGATGAGCTGTTTGGAGAGAAGATTGATATCATCGTATGGGATGAGGATCCGGCTATTCTAATAAGCAACGTGCTCAGACCGGCGGAGGTTGAAGGTGTATACATCAACTACGTGAGCGAGAAGGAAAAGATGGCTACAGCCGTTGTTCCGGAGCAGCAGCTGTCGCTTGCTATCGGTAGAGAAGGCCAGAACGTAAGGCTCGCAGCAAGAGTAAGCGGCTGGAAGATCGATATCAAGAGCAAGGCTCAGCTGGAGGAGAGTGGCTTCGCGTTTGAAGAGTATGAGGACGAGGATGACTCATCGGAAAATGCTGTTAATGAGGTAGAACAGCCGGATAAGAGTCCTGCGGCAGAAGGTCAGATTGCTGCAGAACCGGCAGCTGACGAGGCTACAGCTCCTGCTGAGGTTGAAGCCGAAGTAGAAGCCGGTACGGAAGCGTAGAGATATGGCTCTAAATGACAATAGAGAACCGATGCGCAGGTGTATCGGCTGCAAGGAGTCACATCCACAAGGAGAGATGTTTAGATTTACATGCCGCGGCATACAAATCTACGAAGATAAAACGGGACATGATGAGGGCAGAGGCGTCTACTTATGCAGAGACGTGTCGTGCATCGAAGCTGCTCGTAAGAGTAGATCGTTCAACAGAGCTTTTCGCAAAGGGTTGGATGACACGAGCTTGAACGAACTGCTCGACGAGATACTGGAGAGAACAAGGAGGTAGCGGATGACAAAAAAGGTTAATGAGCTTATGACAGAACTCGGAGTGTCATATCAGGAGCTCAAGAAGGCCGCTGATACGATGGGAATTGAGGTTAAGACCGAGCGCACTAATCTTGCTCAGAAGGACGCTGACAGACTGAGCGATACCTTTAGCAAGCTCAAGGGGTTGGATTCCAAGTCCGACAAAAATAGCAATAAGCCTAAAATTAAGGCGGCTCCAATAATTAACAAGGATTTTGCACACAAGCCTAAGGCACCTATGGGAAAGCCAATGCCACGCAGGGAAGAAGCTGCAGCTGACAAGGCTGCAGAGGTGTCAGCTAAGGCTGTAGAGGATTCTGGCAGCAAGGAGAAGGTACAGGCTGAGGCTGCTGCAGATGAACCACAAAAGGCGCCAAAGATCAAGAAAAGCAAGGCTGAAGACAAGAAGCCCGCGAAGAAGGTCAAAGCTGCAGACAATGGTGAGAAGTCGGAGGAAGCATCTAAGAAGGCTGCCAAAACAGAGGAAAAGGCTAAAGATAAGAAGTCAGAGAAGAAGGATGAACCATACGAAAATGCTCCTAATAAGCCAATGCGCTTCAAGAAGATTTTCGACGCGTCAACAGCTCCTAAGGAAGAGTCTAAGAGCTCACGCAAGAAGTCCGGTGACAAGAAAGACGGCAAGAAGGCTGAACGTGGGGGCAGGAGAAACGATCGAAACGGACAGGGCGGCAAGAGCTCCGAGTCCAGACAAGGGAAAAATTCTTCCAGGCCACAGAGTTCATCGCGTGCAGATGCACCTATGGTTGATAAGCCGCAGAAGGGCAAGAGCAAGAAGTTTTTCGACAAGGATAAGGACAAGGATAGAGATAAGTTCAAGCACGAAAAACGTAGCGAAGGAAAGAGCCGTTCACGCTTCTTCGATGAGAGAAACCTCGAGAAGCAGGTTAAGCATAGAAAGAAAAAGGCACCAAAGGTTACGGAGCCTGAGGTTGAGATTGAAGAGCTGCTGCCGGAAGGTACTGTTGCAGTCACAGCTCCAATCACCGTTGCCGGTCTGGCTGAGCAGGCCGAGATATCTGTAAGCAAGATCATCATGTCTCTGATGAAGCTGGGCATCATGGCAACTGTGAATCAGACTCTCGACAAGGATACGATTGAAATGCTGGCTGAGGATCTGGGGATACAGGTTGTCGTGACCGAAGAGCATGAGGAGGTCGTTGAGGAAGGGCTGGATCTGCACGAGGATAAGGAAAGCGAACTCAAACCTCGCGCACCGATCATCACTGTAATGGGGCACGTTGATCACGGCAAGACTTCGCTGCTCGATGCTATCCGTAACACCAATGTTACAGCCGGTGAGTCCGGAGGAATAACACAGCACATCGGTGCTTCTGAGGTCAAGATCAACGGCAAGAAAATTGTATTCCTCGACACTCCGGGACACGAAGCGTTTACGACTATGCGTGCTAGAGGCGCACAGGTTACTGACATCGCAGTGCTTGTAGTTGCGGCTGACGATAGCGTTAAGCCTCAGACAGTTGAGTCTATCAGCCATGCCAAGGCAGCTAATGTTCCTATCATCGTAGCTATCAACAAGATTGATAAGCCGGGTGCAAATATAGATAGAGTTAAGAAGGATCTCGCCGATCACGGAGTTCTCGTTGAAGACTGGGGTGGCGATGTGATCAGCGTTCCGGTTTCAGCCAAGAAGGGCGAAGGGATAACTGATCTGCTGGAGATGATTCTACTGCAGGCAGAGGTGCTGGAGCTGCGCGCAAATCCGGACAGACTCGCTATGGGTACTGTTATCGAAGCAAGACTCGACAAGAGCAAGGGACCTATCGCTACTCTGCTCGTTACCAACGGTACACTCAAGGCCGGTCAGAGTGTAGTAGCCGGAACAACATCCGGTAAAATACGGGTTATGACGAACTTCCGCGGTGAGACAATCAGAAAGGCTCTCCCGGCTACACCTGTTGAGATTCTGGGACTTTCGGATGTTCCAATGGCGGGAGATTCCTTCAACGCCGTTAAGGATGATAAGGTTGCTCGAGAAATCGCTGAAAGCAGACAGGAGAAGGTGAGAGAGGATATACTTGCCAAGAACTCAAGCACAACTCTGGAGAAGCTGTTCTCCCAGATTCAGGAGGGCGAGACCAAGGAGCTCAACCTCATCATCAAGGGGGACGTGCAGGGATCTGTCGGTGCTATCATATCGTCGCTTGAGAAGCTGGACACAGCTGACGTGCGTGTAAATGTAGTTCACTCCGGAGTCGGTACTGTTACTGAGTCTGATGTAATGCTCGCAGAGACCTCCGGAGCTATCATCATAGGCTTCAATGTCAGACCTACTACGGCAGTTCAGACTCGTGCGGATGATGCAGAAATTGAAATCAGAACGTACCGTGTAATCTACGACATCATCGATGATGTACAGAACGCTATGAAGGGTATGCTTGATCCGGAGTATAAAGAAGAAATACTCGGTAAGGCTGAGATCAGAGAGATATTTAAGGTTCCTAACCTTGGAATCGTCGGTGGTGCATACATCATCGAGGGTAAGGTTAAGAGAAATGCACAGATTCGTCTCGTAAGAGATGGAATCGTAATACACGAGGGCACTATCTCGTCATTGCGCAGATTTAAGGATGACGTAAAGGAGGTTGCTCAGGGGTATGAGTGCGGTCTGGGTATAGAGTCATATAACGATATCAAGCCAAGTGATATTATCGAGTGCTTCCACATGGTGGAAATAGAGAGGTAATATGGGTAGAAATTACAGACAGGGCAGACTTGGAGAGGAGATAAAAAAGTGTATCTCAGGTTATCTCCTCAACGGAATTAAGGATCCTAGATTGTCTGCCAGAATCATAACAATTTCAGCGGTTGAGGTGTCTAGCGACGGGAGCTATGCTACCGTTTATTTCACACCTCTTACGCTGTCTGATGAAGACAGCCGAGAAGTTGCAAAGGAAGTTCTGACTGCATTTAACAGTGCAAAGGGCTTGTTTAGAACCAAAATTTCCCATGATATCAAGTTGAGGCACGCTCCGGAGCTGAACTTCAAGCTGGATTCATCCATGGAATACGGCAGACATATCGATGAGATTATTGATGGATTCAACAAACCGGAAGGTAATAAAAATGACTAATAACACTTATCTGGAAATCGCTGATAATCTGCTTAAGTCAGAAAAGATTCTGATATTTCCTCACGAAAATATGGATGGCGACTGCCTCGGTTCTGCCGCTGCACTGTGTCAGATGATGCGCAACAGCGGAAAGGAAGCGTATGTTGTCGCTGATGGCAAGACTCCGCGGAATCTTGACTTTCTGGAGAGCGGTACATTGACCAGCAACAAGGATGTCTTTGATGAGTATGACCTCGCAGTTTTGGTCGACTGCGGCAGTAGGAGCAGAATCGGAGACCGTGCGGCTGTCTTTGACAAAGGCAAGGTAAAGGCAGTTATCGATCATCATGGTGTCTCAGAGCAGGATACTGCTTTTGATTTTGGCGTTATTGAACCTAGTTCGGCAGCGACTGCGGAGCTGGTGTATCTTATAGCCAAGGAGATGGGGGTTGAGATAACTCTGCCTATCGCGCGATGTGTATTTGCAGCCATAAATACGGACACTGGCAGCTTTCAGCATTCAAATACTACAGCCAGGACTCATGTAATTGTCAGTGAGCTCTACGACATTGATGGATTTGACGGAAACGAAATCACTCAGCTGCTATACAACAGACAATCGCTCGGTTCAATTCAGCTTGAAGGCAGAGTGATTTCCGGCATGAAGGTGTGTGCTGGCGGCAAGCTTGCGATAGGTGCAGTCACCCGACAGCTCCTTGATGAAACCGACACGGATATGAGTGAGTCTGAGGGAATAGTTCAGAAGCTCATGAGCATTGATGGTGTCGAGATAGGCTGTATACTCAAGGAAACGGATGCGAACACTGTCAGAGTCAGTTTGCGAGCAAAGTCCTATGCCAATGTTGCACGTGTCGCGCAGAGCTACGGCGGCGGTGGACACGTGCGGGCTGCGGGTTTTACCTTTGAAGGAACTGTAGACGAAGCGGTTGTTGATGTTTCAAGGGCTCTCGAAGCAGAGCTTGATAGGGCAAATGATGAAAAATAGCGGTGTTATCAATATTAACAAGCCTGAGGGCTACACCTCGCATGATGTGGTTACCAGGCTTAGGCGTAGGCTTGGCATCAAGCGTGTGGGGCATACGGGAACTCTCGATCCTATGGCGACGGGAGTTCTTCCTGTATGTTACGGTAAGGCGACGAGAATTATCGAGTATTACGACCATGATTGGAAGACCTATGAGGCCGAGCTTGAGCTGGGGAAGGTAAGTGATACGCTCGATTCTACCGGTGAAGTTGTCGAAGAGCGTTCGGCTGCAGGAGTTACACGTGAGGATGTTCTCGCACTTGAGCCTATGTACAGAGGCACTATAACGCAGATTCCGCCAAGGTATTCCGCTCTTAAAATCAACGGTCGACCTCTCTACAAGTATGCTCGTGAGGGACAGGAGATCGACATCGACTCCAAAAAGCGCGAGATTGAAATCCGCAGCTTTGCATTTACGAGCATTGATATTCCCACAAGAAAGGTTTCCTTCACCGTAACCTGCTCGAAGGGCACCTACATAAGGAGCATCTGTGCAGAGATAGGCGAGCTTCTCGGTACAGGTGCAGTGATGACTAAGCTTGAAAGGACGAGAAGCGGGGTATTTGAGATTGTAGATGCCTATAATCTCGATGATGTGCTGGCGATGAACGATGAGGAACTGGAGAAAATAGTAATAGATTGCGACTCGACTATTATCAACCTCAGGAAGCTGGTGCTGAAAGAGGGGAGCGAACCGTTTTATTTTAATGGCAGGAAGATTGAACCTCGGTATTATTCTTCAGCAGGCAGTGATTCCTTTGAAAATGCGAATGACGGGGATATCTTTCCGGATTTGTACAGGCTTTATGACGTACATGGAGAATTTCTCGGAACCTGTCGTATGCTTGAGGATGGCGTTTTAAAACCGGAAAAGGTAATTGGTAACAGAGATTAATATGAAGGTGTATAGATCACTTGCAGATATTAATATTGAATTTGCGACTGCTGTCGCACTCGGGAACTTTGATGGAGTCCATATTGGGCATCAGCAGATTTTGGATGCGGCTGTAGATCTGGCCGGAAAGCTCGGAGCTGTTCCGGCCTGCTTTACTTTCTCCAATCATCCGCGGGAGCTGTTTGCCGGTGACGCTGAGTTGAGAGACAAACTTCTCTTCATCTCCAGCGATGAAGAGAAGCTGCAATTACTCGAACAAGCCGGCATACAGGTCGTATTTGATGTTCCCTTTGATGAATTTACAATGAATATGTCTCCTGAGGTATTCATTAAAGAGATTCTATGTGATAAGCTTAACGCCAAGGGTGTATCTTGTGGCTTTAACTACAGGTTTGGCGCAAGGGCTAGTGGGGATGAAAAGCTTTTGTCGCAGCTAGGAGTCGGCTACGGATATGAGACAAGAGTAATCCGGCCGGTAACGGTGGGCGGAGAGGTTGTAAGCTCGACGTATATCCGTTGCGCTGTCGAAGCCGGAGACCTTGTCAAGGCTAATGAAGCTCTGGGCAGGCCTTTCAGCATTAGCGGTATAGTCGTTCAGGGCAACCATATCGGTTCCGCTATTGGATTCCCGACGGCTAATGTCCGGCTGAGCAAACGAAAGGTTGCACCGCTTAACGGAGTATATTTTACGCGGACGACGATCGGCGGCAAGTCATATTGCAGCATCTCAAACGTTGGAACGAAACCTACGATAGGTGAGTATGAGAAGTCTGTTGAAACCAATATATTTGGAATTGACCATGATTTGTACGGCCAAAGTGTGAAGATCGAATTTCTGCAGCTTCTGAGACCTGAGATTAAGTTCGATTCAATAGAGCAGCTTGCCGTGCAAATTGCCGATGATATCAAGTCCGCGAGGAGATTTCATGGTATCGAATAACCCGGGTAGTGATAATCGTATAGATAGAGAACATAATAAAGAGGTACTTTTAGCAGAGAAAATTATAGCCGCAGCACAGGACAAAATTGTCGGAGGTATGCGGTTTATGGACTCTGCTGTTTTTGCGCTTAAGGGAGTTTGTCTTGGAGACGCAGCTGTGAATACGCTTATGACGGATGGTTCAAAGCTGTATTATAATCCGCGCGTCATTTTCGACAGAGCTGAGCATGGATTATCGTGTTTTACACACGACTATATGCATATCCTGCTCCACTGCGTATTCAAGCACTATTTCGTAACGGGCAGAGTTAACATGAGATACTGGAATCTGGCCGCAGACATTGCCGTTGAAGAGCTTATCGAGTCGCTGGGGCTCAGCTGCTTCAATACACCGGCAAGCAGCGAGCGGCGTGATGAGCTGTATAAAATAAGGATTAAGCGCGGCAGACTGTCGGCTGACAGGCTGTACAGGTCATTTCTTAATGACCCACCAATAGAGGCAGAGATTAACACCATGACGGATCTCTTTACCGTGGACGATCACAGATTTTGGTACAGAGATGTTCATCATAGCATTGATATGGCTGATTCTGAAGTTTCAGACAGCTCCGATGTAAAAAGAGAATGCAATCGGGATGCTGATTTATACGATAAAAATTCAGATTATGATTCAAGCCCAGATGATATAAACGAGCTTGAGATTGAAAGAGTGGATGAGGCTGATGCGAACGATGGCAATGCTGACGGTGCTGCTTTGCGGGCAGATCAGGATTGGGACAAGATCAGAGATATGGTCAAGACAGCTCTTGAGATGGATGACTCCGGGTTCGGGGAAGCCGGCGGCAGCATGCAGAAGGAGCTTAGGCGTGCGGAGGAGAAGCAGGTTGACTACAGCGCATTTCTCAGAAAGTTTGCAGCCATGCACGAGACGCTCAAGATTGATGACAATGCATTCGACTACATCATGTACACATACGGTTTAGAAAGGTATAAGGATATGCCGCTGATAGAGCCGCTGGAGTACAGGGATGAAAAGAACATCAGGGATCTGGTCATTGCCATAGATACGTCCGGTTCGACGGACGGTGAGCTAGTCAAGAAGTTCGTGGTCAAGAGCTTCGAGATACTGAGCAGCTCTGAGATATTTGGCAACAGATTCAATATCCACGTGATACAATGTGACGCAGAGATACAGGATGATACGGTGCTGCGCACAAGAGAAGATGTGAATAGTTTTCTGCAAAATATCGAGATCAAGGGTCTGGGGGGTACCGACTTCCGCCCGGTGTTTCGTTATATAAATGAGCTCATACAGCACAAGGAGATTCGCAATCTGCGCGGGCTGCTGTATTTTACAGATGGAAAGGGCACATATCCGAAGCGCAAGCCTCCATACGATACAGCGTTTATATTTGCAGATGATGAGGCTTATTCGGATGATGTGCCGGCATGGGCAATGAAGGTGTATTTTGATGAGTGAAGTACGTAATCATGTGGAAAGGGAGATAATTTGAACATACAGGAAGCAAAGAATCAGGTGAAATACGCAGTTATTTCATACCTGTCAAAGGATGAATTTGGTGAATATAGAATACAGGTAGAGAGACAGAGACCGCTGTTCCTTGTCGGCCCGCCCGGTGTCGGCAAGACCGAGATCATGTCTCAGGTTGCCGAGGAGATGGATATCGCACTTGTTTCATACTCGATGACGCACCATACGAGACAGAGTGCAATCGGTCTGCCTTTTATCTCTGAACATCAGTATGGAGACGAGACCTACAGGACTACTGAGTACACGATGAGCGAAATTATCGCCAGTGTCTACGATAAGATGAAGGAGACCGGCAAGCATGAGGGAATATTATTCCTCGACGAGATTAACTGTGTTTCAGAAACGCTCGCGCCTTCAATGCTGCAGTTCCTGCAAATGAAGACCTTTGGTCGTCACAGGCTGCCGGAGGGCTGGGTTGTGATAACGGCGGGAAATCCACTGGAGTACAACAGTTCGGCAAGAGAATTTGACCTTGCTACGATGGATCGGCTTAAGCGAATAGATGTGGAACCGGAGCTCGATCCGTGGCTTGCTTACGCAAGGACAAATGCAGTTCATGCTTCGGTGCTCAACTATCTGAGTGTCAAAAAAGATGACTTCTACAGCGTGAGACTTACAGTTGACGGCAAGCTGTTTGTCACAGCAAGAGGCTGGGTTGACTTATCCGAGATGATATACTTATATGAGCAGAACGATATAGACGTGAATATAGAGCTTGTAAGCCAGTACATACAGGATGAACGCATAGCGCGTGACTTCACTTCGTATTATGACCTTTTCTATCGATATCGCAGGGAATACGATATCGTGGGTATACTTGAAGGCAAGGGCTTAGATGAAGCGGCTTCCAAGCTGGTAAGGGCATCCTTCGATGAGCGCATTACCGTCGTGAGATTGCTATGTGATGCGCTTGCGTCCGAATTTAGAAAGGAATATGTTCGCTCCGGAGTAATTGAAGAGGTTATGAACAGGATTAAGCTTAATAAGGACGAGCTTCTGGGTGCCGGCATTGATGACGCTGCCGGAATTCTGAAGAGCATAGCGGCAGAGATTGACGACGAGCTGAGAGAGAGCAAAAAGGCACATTCTGTATCAAGGATGAACGAACGCATTGCCAGAAAATCTATTCAGACTATGCGCGACATCAGACAGCATATAGTAGGAGGCATAGGAGAAGCAGCGTCTATAATCACCTCCGAGATGGGCAAGCTTAACGATGAACGCAACAGTCTCGTCAAGTCGGTAAATACTCGCCTCAGCAATGCTTTTGTATTTATAGATGAAGCTTTTGAAAGCGATAACGAGATGACGATATTTGTGAGAACGCTCTCCGAGGATAAGTTCAGTGCAGGCTTTCTCGCTAGGCACGGCAACGAAGAATATTCGAGATGGAGCAAGCGCCTTATCATGAGCGACAGGGAGCAGGAACTGGCTTCCGAGATTGCCGGCATCGGCGAGTAAGGGGGGAGCTATGCCAAAGCTGATAGCAGGACATACCCTTGTAAATTACGACGAAAACGTATCACGTGTCATTATTCCGAATTTCGTGTATTCAATCGCTGATAAGGCTTTTTCCGAGCGTGGGAATATCAAGGCTGTAGAGATGGGAGCTTCTATTACCGGCATTGGGAATTATGCGTTTAGAATGTGCTATGGTATGAGGGAGATAGTGCTGCCGGAAGAGGTGGAGGAATTTGGAGTCGGCGTCTTCGAGAATTGCTGGGCGCTGGAAAGCGTGGCACTTCCGAGTGGGGTCAAGCGAATAGATAGAGATATGTTCTTCGAATGCAATGCTCTGCGAGATATATTTATACCTGATAGCGTATCAGAGATTGATGCGACGGCATTTGACCAGACACCGTTACTTGAGAGGCTTGTCATTAGTCCGGCAAGGCTGGGTATACTTCCGGCGTCGCATAGAGACTTGGCGGTGCTGACATACATGGCAGAGCATAGCGATGATGAACCGGCGGAGGCTGACGGCAGCGTATTGATCAGCGAGTACGCTCAGACGCATGGTGACACAATTATGCGTCTTGCGATCGGACACTCGAATGCCGGAGCTATAAGGTATATGATTAGAGCAAGCCTGATTCGTTCAGAACAGATAGCGGAGTTGGTTGATCTGGCAGCCGGGCTGAAGAACTCCGAGATTGTAGCGATGCTGATCGATGAACAAGACAAGCTTAGGGCTGTGGGAGCCGAACCGGCTGAAGAGGAATGGAATCCGTTTGCATAGAGTTTTATTAGTTATATCCAAGGGGGGATAGATGAAACAGAAGTTTGAGACTTCAGAATCTATAAGGATAGGCGTTGTGCTCGCCATCTCCGGCGGGTTTATGGACGCGTATTCGTATACCGGCAGGGGCGGAGTCTTTGCAAACGCAGAGACCGGTAACATCGTGCTTCTCGCAATCAGCATAGGTAACAAGAATTTGCAGGGGATCTTCCATTATTTAGTGCCAATTATGTCGTTTGCTGTAGGGGTTATGATTTCGCAGCATGTCAAGATAAGGCGCAAGAACAGACCCACTAAGCTGCACTGGCGGCAGATCACTATTTTTTTCGAGACCGTAGCGATGTTTATAGCGGCTTTTTTACCGCAGCAGTACAACCTGTTGGCAAACTCTCTTATCTCGCTTACGTGCGGAATTCAGGTAGTCACGTTTGCCAAGATACGCGGTTATGCGATGTCGACGACGATGTGCACAGGCAACCTCAAGATAGGAACTATGAATCTGAATATGTATTTGGCAACAAAGGAATACCAATATATCAGGAAATCCCTTCACTATTACGGATGTATCGTGTTTTTTATAGTAGGCGCGATTATAGGTGATTTCTTTACACGCAGGCTATATGAGTCAGCTGCGTTTATAGTCGTTGCGCTCTTGCTGATTGCCAATATCATGATGTTCTTTAACAACGAGAAAATCCGCAGAAACGAACAATTGAGCGAGCAGCGCAATTCAGCAAACTAAAACAATTAGTAGCAAATAACATAACTATGAGGAATTAGGGACATAGTCAGTTGGCGATATATCAGATCTGACTGACACCGGAGCTTATACAATAAATTCAATCATACATGCTGACAAACGAGGAGGATAAGCATGACAAACAAAGACATCAGGGAACACCTGCTCGGACTTCAGGATTTAGGCTACAAGGAGTTTCACTGCAAGCTTATTCCAAACGTGGATTCTTCACGCGTGATAGGCGTACGTACTCCGATGCTTCGAAGGTATGCTAAAGAACTGATAAAGTCGGGAAATTATCAAGAATTTATAAGCGAGCTTCCTCACGAGTATTTTGACGAGATGAATCTGCATGGCATGATCATCTGCAATATCTCGGATTATGAAGAGGCTGTCTGCGAGATAGACAAATTTCTTCCTTATGTCGATAACTGGGCTACGTGTGATTTGCTCAGCTTCAAGAAAGCCTTCAAAGGAAATCTTGGCAGGCTGGAACACGATGTGTGCAGGTGGATCAATTCCGGCGATACCTATACGATGCGCTTTGGAATGGGGGTACTGCTGGAATTTTATCTTGATGAGGCTTTTAACCCGCGGCATCTGGAATGGGTAGCGACAGTTGAGTCTGACGAATACTATGTCAGAATGATGCAGGCTTGGTATTTTGCCACTGCGATTGCCAAGCAGTATGAAGCTTCAATTCCGTATATCGAGCAGCATAGGATGCATGAATGGACACACCGCAAGGCTATTCAGAAAGCGCGGGAGAGCTTCAGGGTGAGTGACGAGGTAAAGGCATACCTCAAGTCGCTCAAATAATCGTGTTTTTAGCAGCAACAATGCTAGACAGTTCAACTCCAAGTATGATAGTATTACATGGTAATTTTTTATACCCTTACTTCAGCTGCTCGTTACTCCGAACGGCGGCGATGCGAGGGCGGATGACAAAACAGGAGGAGAAACAATGCTTACAAAGGAAAAGAAGCAGGAAATCATCAAAGAATACGCTAATAAGGAAGGCGATACGGGTTCTCCGGAGGTTCAGGTTGCTATTCTTACCTATAGAATCAACGATCTCAATGAGCACCTCAAGGAGCATGCTAAGGACCATCACTCGAGAAGAGGTCTGCTCAAGATGGTAGGTCAGAGAAGAAACCTTCTCAAGTACCTAAGAGATACTGATATTGAGAGATATAGAACTCTTATTGCCAGACTGGGTCTCAGAAAGTAATATTATTATCTGACAATATAAGCGGGATGTTTATCCCGCTTATTTGTATATAGGAGGGATCTTTTTCCCGAGACCGTTCGCGTTGTGGGCGGTTTGCAATGCGAATCTTATTAATAAAATAGTACGATTAACAGGAAGGAGTTGTTAATTATAATGGGAAGATTCACTGATTATCACACATTTAGAACAGCACTGGGCGGTAGACTGTTGCAGCTCGAGCTCGGTAAGGTATGCGAGCAGGCGAACGGTCAGGTTACAGTAAGATACGGGGACACTGTAGTAAACTGCACAGCTACCGCTTCTAAGCAGCCAAGACAGGATATTGATTTCTTTCCTCTTAGCTGTGATTATGAGGAGAAGATGTATTCCGTAGGAAAGATTCCTGGCGGATATATCAAGAGAGAGGGGCGACCGGGAGAGCACGGAATTCTAACTTCCAGACTTATGGATAGACCGCTCAGACCACTTTTTCCTAAGGGGTTTAGAAACGATGTTTCTGTCGTTGCAGTTGCAATGAGCGTTGATCACGATTGCTCACCGGAAATTGCTGCAATGATTGGATCATCCGTTGCACTTGCTACATCGGATATTCCTTGGGATGGTCCAACCGGTTCCGTCAAGGTTGGCAGAGTAAATGGTGAGCTCGTCATCAACCCAACCTATGAGCAGAGAATGAATTCCGATATCGACCTGACTGTAGCTGGAACTAAAGAAGCTATCATGATGGTTGAAGCAGGAGCTAAGGAGGTATCTGAGAGTGATATGCTCGACGCCATCATGTTTGCTCACGTTGAGATCAAGCAGCTATGCGAGTTCATCGAAGAGATTGTCAAGGAAGTCGGCAAGGACAAGATGGAGTATGTTTTATTTAAGGCTGCAGAGGATGTCGAGACTGCAGTTAGAGAGTATGCGACAGACAAGATGGTAGCTGCTATCAAGACTTTCGACAAGCTTGAACGTCTTGAAAATATGGAGAAGGTCGAGGAAGATACTCAGGAGCATTTTGCAGAACTCTTCGAGGACAGGGATAAGGAAGTAGGAGAGGTTCTATATGCTATCAAAAAGGAGCAGGTAAGAGCTATGATTCTTGATGAGGGCGTTAGACCTGATAACAGAAAGCTTACAGAGATCAGACCTCTATTCTCCGAGACCGGATTTTTGCCTAGAACACATGGAACCGGACTGTTCAAGAGAGGACAGACTCAAGTTCTGTCTGTTGCAACACTTGCACCCCTGTCTGATGCTCAGGATTTGGACAGCATTGATATCGACAGAACCACCAAGAGATATATGCATCAGTACAACTTTCCCGGCTACTGTACAGGTGAGCCTAAGCCACCTCGTAGTCCCGGCAGAAGGGAAATCGGACACGGTGCACTGGCTGAGAGAGCATTGCTGCCGGTTATTCCCGGCGAGGAGGAATTCCCATATGCTATTAGAGTAGTATCCGAGGTGCTTTCCTCCAATGGTTCATCTTCGATGGCATCTACCTGTGGTTCCTGCTTAGCACTTATGGATGCCGGCGTACCCATCAAGAAGCCGGTATCGGGTATTGCTATGGGACTAATCGAGAGAGTTGATCCGGATGGCAGCAGCAGATATGCTATCCTTTCGGATATTCAGGGGATGGAAGACTTCCTCGGAGACATGGATTTCAAGGTAACAGGTACACCAGATGGCATTACAGCAATCCAGATGGATATCAAGGTTCATGGACTTTCCAGAGAAATCCTGGAGCAGGCACTGGAGCAGGCAAGAGTCGGCAGGGCTCATATCCTTGAGAACATGCTTGAGGAAATCGCTGAACCGAGAGCTGAGCTTTCCCCTTATGCGCCAAGATGCATTTCCATGAGAGTTGATCCGGATAAGGTCAGACTTGTAATCGGACCGGGAGGTAAGAACGTCAACAAGATTGTTGAAGAGACCGGATGCAAGATCGATATTTCAGATGATGATGTCGGTCTAATCAGCATTTACAGTTCTGATGAGCCAAGTGCAGCTAAGGCTAAAGACATGATTGAATATCTTACAGCTGACGTTGAGGTCGGAAAGACTTACGAGGGAGAAGTTAAAAGAATCATGAGCTTCGGTGCATTTATCGAGATTCTCCCCGGCAAGGAGGGCCTTCTGCACATCTCCAGGATTGCAAATCACAGAGTTGAGAAGGTTGAAGATGTCATGAATATAGGCGACAAGGTTAAGGTCAAGGTAACTGAGATTGATAACCAGAATCGCATCAACCTCTCCAGAAAAGAGCTTGTAGAAAACTAGTACTCAATATAGTATTCAGTTGACAGCACATCGGCTTGTTGCTGATGTGCTGCTTTGTTAACATTGGTTAGGGGAATTGTTGAAAGATAGGGAGTGTTTGATAATACTCGATTATAGAGGGATTTTATAGCTATGTTTGATAATATACAAGGAAACAAATTAAGTAGGACTCTTCTTTCAATTATGATCGTTATCGTAATTGCCTTCAGTGGTATTGCTCCTATTTATGCAGATGAGGATGTGTCCAATGATACCAAGTCTATATCATCCGAGCAGCAGGACTTTGAGTCCGGCTTTAACGAAGATTATTATGTTAACGGCTATGCTACTAATTCTTTTGATGTTGACATAAAGGTTAACAAGGATTATTCGTATGATTTTACAGAGACCATCGATGTGGATTTCAAGACTCAAAAGCATGGTATAGTAAGGAATATTCCAATTGCAGGCAATTACAAAATAAAAAATATCAGCGTTGAAGGTGATGATTACGATGTCAAAAAAGAAGACGGCAATTTAATTATCAAGATAGGCAGCGCTGACAGATATGTCAATGGCAGGAAGACATATAAGATTAAATATAGGATTGAAAATTATCTGCAGAGAAATTCTGAAAATAATATTTATGTGGATGTATTACCTACCGGATGGGAAACTGTTATTTTATCTTCAAAGCTAAGAGTAAAGCTTCCGGATGATTTTAAATACGACGGGTTTAAGGCCTATTCCGGTCATTATGGCAGCAGCAGTGATAATAATGATAAATGGTATTATAACAAAGAAAACCATTCTCTTGAATCAAGTGACACAATGATTCCTGCCAAAGCCGGCATCACTTTGCTGGTAAAAACACCAAAGAACTACTGGGTTGGAGCACGAAGCAAGTCCTGGAGCAATATATTTAACACGATAGTTGTTCTTGCTTGTTTTGCTGCTGTTGCCTTTATAAGGCTAAGCAGAAATAAAAATAAAGAGATTGTGTCTCCGGTGATGTTCAATCCACCTGAGGGTATAACTCCGGCGGAATTAGGATATTTAGCGGACGGAGCGGTTGACAAGAAGGATGTGACATCGCTATATTTATATCTTGCTTCTAAGGGATACATCCAAATAGAAGAAGGCTCAGACAAAAAAGCTATAAAGTTTAAGGCTTTAAAAGCACCTATAAATGAACCGGGCTTTGTAAATAAATTCTACAAGTCTTTATTTGGCAGTGACAGTGAGAGCAGCATAGGAAAAACCGCTTCGCTTGAAAAAGCCGGAGAGTCAATTGGAGAAGCATACGATACGATTTGCAGTCAAATTGAGGATAAGTATTCGGGTGAAATGTCCATATTCTCAGGCAGCTCTTTAGTGATGGAACAACTTGCGATGGTTATTGGATGCATTGGATATGGAGTGACATTGGCACTTGGGATATACAGGTCTGATTTACCGATTTATTTTAGCGGTGCAGTGGTCGCGATGATAGGCGGTTTGCTTATATTCACCCTGCTGATATGGATATATATAACGAGTAAAATAAGGACTCATTACTATTACCGTAAATCTATGAATGCTGTGAAGAGTGCGTCAGGTTTAATTGTATGGATTATCCTTTATTTGATTTTTACTGCGGGCTTTATTTTAATGATGGCAGCGATTGGAAAAAAAGAGACGCCTACATATATATTCCTTATATTCGCACTGTATTCGCTTTTAATACCTGTCTTTGTTGTCGGGATAAAAGCCAGAAGTGAATATAATCGCAAAATTTACGGTGAAATACTCGGCTTCAAAGAGTTCATTGCGACCGCTGAAATAGATAGAATCAATGAGCTTGTTACGGATAATCCGTCATATTTCTACGATGTGCTGCCATATGCATACGTATTGGGCTTAACTAGCAAATGGGTTAAGAAGTTTGATAATATCAAGATACCTGAGCATGAAGGGTACAGCTATTATAATATGACTGTGTTTGATTACATGAGAATAAACATGATGATGAACAGCATTCAACATAGCACCTATTCCGGCATCGCTGCCGCAAATGCAGATTCCGGAGGCGGCGGTATCGGCGGTTTTTCCGGCGGCGGTTTCTCGGGAGGCGGCTCCGGCGGCGGAGGCGGAGGTGCCTGGTAGAATACGGCCGGCTTGTGTCTGCCACGGTAATTTTACAATTAAGTGATGTAAAAAACACGTGATTTAACAGCTGTGTAATATAGAATAAATTGAATCGTTTATAACTTAATATATAAGAATGAGGTGTAGAAATGGCAATTTGGATAATTTTAGCGGTAGTCGTACTCTTTGCTATGTGGTTTATCGCTACTTATAACGGTTTTGTTAAACTGGGTGTAGGCTGTGACGAAGCTTTCTCCACGATGGATGTTTATCTCAAGAAGAGGTTTGATTTGATCCCCAATCTGGTGGAGACTGTTAAGGGATATGCAGCTCATGAATCTGAAACACTTCAGGCGGTAACTGCGGCAAGATCTGCTGTAGGGAATTCATCTACAACTGCTGAAAAGCTGGAAAATGAGAATATACTCTCCGGTACGCTAAGGAGTCTTTTTGCAGTTGCAGAAGCATATCCCGATTTAAAGGCGAACACAAACTTTATAGAGCTTATGGAGCAGCTCAAGTCTGTGGAAAACGACATCGCAAGTGCTCGCAAATACTATAATGCAGTAGTAAAGAAATATAATGTAAAATGCAGAGTATTCCCATCTTCAATCATCGCCAGGATGTTTGGTTATGAGTCAAAGCCGATGTTCGAGGTATCGGCCGCAGCTGAGCGTGAGAACGTCAAGGTGGACTTTGGCACAAATAAATAAGCGGCAGATATTGTTTCCTGTACCGCAGATACAGATTATTATGAATAATCATTCGTATCGATGAGACTGGGCGCGCAGTGATGCGTGCTCGTTTTCTTGTTTATAACATAAACACAAAAAATTAATATGGAATTGTGTTTCAACTTTATATTTAAAGTGTATTTTGTTAGAATGAATGGACCAATCACAAATTATATGGACAGAGGACGTTTTAATGTATGTAATTATAGATATCGGCTCTAACACTGTGAGGATGGCTGTATACAACATAGAGAAGGACAACTCTTTTAACCAGATTATGAGCAACAAGGTATCCTGTGGATTAGCCGGCTACATTGAGGATGACGAGATGAACGCAGAGGGCATAGAAGTCATGATTGATGCGCTCAAGCAATTCAGAATTGCCGTAGACGGGATGGCGCATGTCACGGTCTTTGCAATTGCCACTGCAAGCCTCAGGGAGCTCAGCAATCGCGATGCGGTTATCAAGCGTATCAAGGATGAAACCGGTTTTGAAGTAAATGTCATCTCTGGCAAAGAGGAAGCTCTTTACGATTATTACGGAATTACGAAGGATATTGGCGAGGCTACCGGGATGCTTACCGACTGTGGAGGCGGAAGTACGGAGGTGTCGCTTTTTACAGGTGATACGGTCATCTTTGCGGATACCATGCCTATCGGATCTCTCAACTCATACTACAATCACGTCAAAGGTATTTTCCCGACTGAGGAGGAATTGCGTGACATCAAGGCGGATACCGAGAGTATGCTGAACAGGCTTAATATTCCGGATGGTATTATCCTCTCAAATGGACACATATATGCAGTTGGTGGAACTGTTAGAGCCACGTGTAAACTTGCAAATAAGCTTCTCGATAGGAGCAAGGACACGACTACCCTCAGCGGAGTCGAGTATGACAGGCTCTTTGAGCTGTATTTTAAAGAACAAAAGAAATTTATAAAAACGTTGCTCAAGATCAAGCCGGAGAGAGTACAGACACTGGTAACCGGCATGTGCATACAGAAGACGATAATGGATAGGTTTGGAACAGATGTCATCAAAGTGTCCGAATCCGGCGTGCGCGAGGGCTATCTGTTGAACAAGCTTGAGGAATTGAATGGGGCTGTAAATGAGTGAGCTATACCTGGAGGGATACACGCAAAATCGTGAACTGTCGTGGTTAAAGTTCAATGAGCGGGTTCTGCTCGAAGCCGGAAACAGTGCCAATCCTCTTTTGGAGCGCATCAGGTTCTTGGGCATATACGAGAGCAATCTGGCTGAATTTATAAGGGTTCGCGTGGGCAGCCTTCATCACCTCAGCAGGGTGGATCACCTCAGCAGGGATTCAATGTCGGGAATGACCGCATCTGAACAGATAAATTCCATCTGGAAGGAGATAAGGCGAATACATGCAGCAGCCGAGCAGATTCTTCTCAAAATTTATGATGACCTGAAGCAGATTGGTGCTGCGCGCGAATCATCCGACAGCTTAAAGGCACAGACTGCGCAGTATCTTGATGGTCAGTTTATGATGAGGCTGGCCAGGGAGTTAGAGCCTAATTTTGTCGAGGTAGGTAACCTTGCCGAAATGGTTGAGGACGGAAAGTTTTATGTCCTCATAGACACTGATGCGGACAACAACCGGACGCTCATGCTGGTAGAGCTTCCTGATTCATGGCTTCAAGGCGTTGTGATTGGTCGTGGCGATATTATGAGCTTGTTGCCGCCGATGGATATACTGCACCGATATATTGCCCGGATATGCTTTCCGTTCGTGCCACGAGGAAGTATTGCCTTCAGAGCTTTTAGAAATGCAGATATCGACTTTGAATATGATGAGTTCGAATTTGGAGCCGGAGCCAGAGAGCGTATTCGCAAGATGCTTGAAAAGCGAACCGACTCTGAGTTTGTGGGGACTTTTGTGTGCACAGATTACAGCAGCTCTGGACTGTGCGAGATACTCTGTGAGGCGCTTACACTGCCTGGGAATGAACTTGTACAATGCTCGGAGCTACCTACGGTTAAGCATCTCGTGCATTTGCAGGAATGTCTGACGAGCAAGACTGTTAGTGCAAATTCATATCGGCGATTTGCTGCTGCTCCGTCTAACTGCAGGAACGGTGAGTCTGTGATAGCTTGTGCTATGGACAGGGATATTTTAGATGCATATCCATATGAGTCTATGGATAATCTGCTTGAGCTGCTCAAAGAGGCTTCCTCTCACCCTAAGGTCAAAGAGATTAGAATCAGTATATACAGGCTGTCCAACCACCCGCTAATATATGAGTACCTGATCAAGGCGGCACACAATGGCAAGTGCGTCAAGGTCCTCATCGAGCTCAGGGCGAGATTTGATGAGTCGAGCAATATTAATTGGGCAAAACGACTGGAAGAAGCTGGTTGTCACGTATACTATGGTACCAAGAGCTACAAATCACACTTTAAGACATGCCAGGTAATTTTTAGGAAATCATTTAACAAATCAGGCGCTAATGAGATTATTACGCAAGTCGGTACTGGTAATTACAACGAGAGCACAGCTAAGCAATACACTGACTTTTCAGTTATTACAGCAAATCATTTGCTGGGACTTGAAGTGATGCGTTTGTTTGACGATGCGGTGCGGGGAATAATCGATGATTCTTTCCAATGTATATTGGCTTCGCCGGGGAGCTTGCGCAAAGGGATCGTTAAACTGATCGATAGAGAAATAGAGAAAGGCTCTGCGGGACGAATTTTCATTAAGGTCAACTCAGTTACGGATAGAGCCATCATTGAGAAGCTGGCGGAGGCTTCGGTTGCAGGTGTTAAAATCCGCATGCTGGTGAGAGGGAGTTGTACATTGCTACCCGGGGTCAGCGGGTATACTGAAAATGTTCAGATTCTGAGCATCGTGGGTAGGTTCCTCGAACATTCACGCGTATATATTTTCGGTTCTGACGATGACGAAATCACATATATATCCTCTGCTGATCTTATGAATCGCAATATGGATAAGCGTTTCGAGCTTGCGTTTCCGATTACGGATAGAGTCGCTATATCTGAGATTAAGCACATAATGTATGAAAACCTTACAGATAACGTTAGAGCAAGGTGCTTACGCAACGATGGACGGTACGCAGAACTGCGCGCAGATGGTATAATGCGTGATAGTCAGGAACGACTCCTGTACCAATTTAACGATTATATAGATTGAAGGGGGAACGATGATAGGGGGCTATCAGATAACAGACATTGCAATTTTCTTTATTGTGTATTCGGTTCTCGGGTGGATTACGGAAGTGATTTATCAGGCGGTAAGCAAGGGGTTAGTCGTAAACAGGGGCTTTCTCAACGGACCGGTGTGCCCGATTTACGGGTTTGGAGCGTTATTCGTAATTCTTCTTGTAAATGTACTTGATCTCAGCCACAGTACTACGACATCAGACATAGAGGTGTTCTTGCTTGGCGTGGTTCTATCTACACTTCTTGAGTTGATCGGCGGCTACGTGCTTCTCAAAGTTTTCCACGCCAGGTGGTGGGACTATTCCGGGAAGCCTCTTAACTACCATGGCTATATATGCCTTGAGTTTAGCCTTATCTGGGGTTTTGGCATTCTGTTTATTGTGAGACGCATTCATCCGTTGACGCAGTCGCTGCTTGGCGGATTCTCTATGTCGACTCCGGGCTTAATTGTGCTTGCAATTGCATATGCAGGATTTGCTTCAGATCTTGTGGTATCAGTTCTGATAATGCTCGGACTCAACAAGAAAATCAGAAAGCTTGACGATATGCAGCAGGCGATGCGGGAATTCAGTGATGAGCTGAGCACGAGGATTGGCGAGAACGCTCTCAGTACGAAGGAACATGTAGATGAATACAAAGTTCAGAGTGCGTTATTTGAGGCCGATGTGCGAGATATGGCAACCGCTAGAAGAGAAGAGGTTAGCCATGAGCTTGCTGAAATGAAACAGCAGTACGAGCTTGTGAGACAGGAGCTTTACAAAAATCTGAGCAAGACCTCGTTATTTGGATCAGGCAGAATTTTGAAGTCCTACCCTGATCTTCATTCTGTAAAATATCCGGAATTAGTGGATAAGATCAAGAGAAATTTCAAGGAGTATCGCAAATAGTATTGTTTGTTTTATATGGTTTATAAACCATACATATTGTGAGTTTATAGGCCATACACATTATGGTAATGTTGACATTTTGTGCTTTAATTAGTAAAATTAATGGATATTTTGTTTATTACAATAATTAATGTTAGAGGAAGGGATGAAAATATGTTTGAAAACTTATCTGAGCAATCAGTAGCGGAAGTTCAAGAAGAACAGGTAAAGCATTGGGCCGACATAGATCTTCTGGAGCTCTGCGTAAGAGAGAGAGAAGGTGAACCAAGCTTCGTATTCTACGAGGGGCCTCCGACAGCCAATGGTAAGCCGGGTATACACCATCTGATGGCTAGAACGCTCAAGGATTCCATCAACAGATACAAGACTATGCAGGGCTTCCAGGTAAAGAGAAAGGCTGGATGGGATACACACGGACTTCCGGTCGAAATTGAGGTAGAGAAGCAGCTCGGTATGTCCGGTAAAGGCGATATCGAGAAGTACGGGATCAAGGAGTTTAATGAGAAGTGCCGGGACTCCGTCTTTAAATACACAGGTCTATGGCGTGAGATGTCGGAGAAAATGGCATATTTAGCCGATATGGATGACCCGTATATCACATTTGATAATAACTATATCGAATCTGTATGGTGGATAATCAAGAAGTTCTTTGATGCGGGCTTAATCTACGAAGGTCACAAGGTTCTGCCATATTGCGCCAGATGCGGAACAGGTCTTGCTTCTCACGAGGTTGCACAGGGCTATAAGGAGGATCCGGTCCTCACAGTAACCTGCAAGTTCAAACGCAGAGACAGAGATAATGAGTATTTCTTAGCATGGACAACAACACCGTGGACACTTCCCTCTAACATTTTAATTACAGTAGGTCCGGAGGTTGTATACATCAGAGCTAAGATGCTTGAGGGCGACGAAGAAGGCAACGTATTCTACGTAGCCAAGAATCTTGCCGATAGGGTTCTCGGAGAGGGCAAATACGAGGTTCTCGATGAGATGACAGGTAAGGAGCTCGAGCACGTTGAGTATGAGCCCCTTTCGACATTTGTATATGGCGATGATCCGGAAAAGGTTAAAGGCTTTTTCATAGCGAATGCAGATTATGTAACAGTTGATGACGGTACAGGTCTTGTTCATACGGCATATGCTTTCGGTGAAGACGACTATAATACTTGCCGCAAATATGGTGTTGATTTTGCAGAACCGGTTGATGAGAGAGGATGTTTTACGGAAACTCCATGGAAGGGCAGATTCGTTATGGACGATGGTCTGGATGTAGAGATACTCAAGCATTTTGCAGCTGAGAACAAGGTATTTGCTAAACAGAAGATGGTTCACAACTATCCACACTGCTGGAGGTGCGATACACCTTTGGTGTACTATTCAAAGCCCGGCTGGTATATTGAGATGACTAAGCTCAGAGACCAGCTGGTTGAGAATAATAACAAAGTTAATTGGTATCCGCCATATGTTGGCGAGAAGAGATTCGGCAATTGGATTTCTGATGTTAAGGACTGGAACATCTCAAGAGCCAGATACTGGGGTACTCCAATTCCAATCTGGAAGTGTGAGTGCGGACATCTTGAGAGTGCCGGCAGCCGTGCTGAGCTGGCTGAGAAGGCAATAGAGGATGTCGATCCGGAGACAATAGAGCTTCACAGACCATATGTAGATGATATTCATTTCAAGTGCCCTCACTGCGACAAGGCTATGGAGAGAATTCCCGATGTTATGGACTGCTGGTTCGACTCGGGTTCGATGCCGTTTGCACAGTGGCATTATCCATTTGAGAACAAGGAGAGATTCGAAAAGGAGCTGTTCCCGGCTGATTTCATCTGTGAGGGTATTGACCAGACCAGAGGTTGGTTCTATTCACTGATGGCTATATCCACTTTCATCATGGGCAAAGCACCTTATAAGAACGTACTGGTTAACGACCTGATTCTCGACGCAAATGGCAAGAAGATGTCCAAGCATGTAGGAAACACAGTTGATCCGTTCGAGATGATGAGTAAGTACGGAGCTGACGTAATACGTTGGTATTTGGTATCCGTATCACCGGCCTGGACACCAACTAAGTTTGATGTGGAAGGAGTTAAGGACGTGCAGAGCAAGTTCTTCGGTACTCTCAGAAATATCTACAACTTCTTTGTACTATACTCAAATATGGACGACATAGATCCGGCGAAAATAGAGGTTCCTTATGCAGATCGACCGGAGCTGGACAGATGGATTATCTCCAGATATAACAGGCTTGCAGCTGAGGTCACTGAACACATGGATGAGTACGACCATATGAAGACAGTCAGAGCAATCAACGATTTCGTAGTAGAGGACTTCTCCAACTGGTACATCAGAAGAGCTAGAAGAAGATTCTACGCCGAGGGAATGACTGATGATAAGAAGAGCGTTTACGCAACTACTTATAAGGTTCTTCTCGGTACGATCAAGATGATAGCGCCAATCGCTCCGTTTATTTCCGATGAAATGTATGTCAAGCTGACAGGAGATAAGAGCGTTCACGTTGCCTACTTCCCGGTTGCCAACAAAGAACTCATCGATGAAAAAACTGAGGATAGGATGGGTCTAGTTAAGACTCTTGTTAACCTTGGAAGAGGAACCAGAGAAAAAGAGAGGCTCAAGGTCAGACAGCCACTCAGAGAGGTAATCGTTGACGGTAAATACGAGAGCCTGATCAGCGACCTCGTATCCCTGATCACCGAGGAGCTCAACGTCAAGAATGTCGTGTTTGAAAACGATTTGGATAAATACATGAACTTCTCAGTTAAGCCGGACTTCAAGACAGCCGGACCGGTGCTCGGGAAGAATATCAAGGAGTTTGCCGCAAAGCTGGCACAGCTGGATGCCAAGGGGCTCCTGGCAAATGTCGCAAACGGTTCTGTTAAGCTGGAGCTCGGTGGTACTGAGTACGACATCACTGAAGAATTCCTCGATGTACGTATTTCGGCAAAGGAAGGCTTTATTGTAGGTATGGAGAACAACGTTTTCACTATCCTGGATACAACTCTAACTCCGGAGCTTGTCAGCGAGGGATATGTCCGTGAGGTTATTTCTAAGGTTCAGCAGCTTCGCAAGCAGCACGACTTCAAGATGCTTGACCACATAACCATCAGCTTGGAGGCAGATGATGATGTGAAGGCGGCTGTTCTAGGTGCGATTGATCATATCAAGGAAGAGACTCTCGCCGATGCTGTTGTTGAAGCTACAGGCCTGGATGTGTTTGATATCAATGGTCACAATACCGGACTTGCAGTAGCTAAGTATTAAGAGCAATAAATATTATGAGTGAAGATAACAAAAATAATTCTAAGCTCAACATCGCAGATTTCGATCCCGACGAATTAGCCGGGGTCGTTTCTTCATACGGTGAGAAAAAGTTTAGAGCCAAACAGATATTTGAGTGGATTTCAAAGGGTGTCGACTCGTTCGATGAGATGAGCAATCTACCAGTGAGGCTTAGAGGTGCGCTCGCTCAAGATTACTATATCGATATGCCCGGAGCGGTTACCGTTCAGGAGTCAAAGCAGGACGGAACTTGTAAATGCCTATTTGAGTTTTCGGATGGTGCACGCGTCGAAGCCGTATATATGAAATATAATTACGGCAACTCAATATGCATCAGCTCTCAAGTCGGATGCAGTATGGGGTGTACGTTCTGTGCATCGACACGCAAAGGACTTGACAGATCGCTGACTGGCGGAGAAATGCTGGCACAGGTTCTCAAGATGCGCAGGTTGACCGGCGAGGACATTGGGCATGTCGTAATAATGGGCATAGGGGAACCCTTTGATAATTACGAAGGACTATCAAAATTTATCAGTCTCATTAACAGCAAGCAGGGGTACAATCTCGGAATGAGGAATATTACCGTATCTACGTGCGGACTTGTGCCGATGATTGAGCAATTCGGGAAAGATTTTTCTCAAGTGAATCTAGCGGTATCGCTACACGCGCCCAATGACGATATCAGAAGACGTACCATGCCGATTGCAAGGAGATATGCGTACGAAGATCTCATCGCAGCATGCAGGACATACACAGAGTCGACTAAGAGACGTATAACTTTTGAATATGCGCTCATCGACGGTGTCAATGATCAGAGGGAGCATGCGCTAGAACTTGCCAGCCGTCTCAAGGGTTGGCTTACTCATGTTAATCTGATTCCACTCAATGAGGTAGACGGTACAGGCTACCTCACATCTAACAGGGAAACTGTCAGAAGTTTCGCGTGGACACTCGAGGAACACGGCATTGCGGTTTCAGTGAGAAGGACTCTAGGTACTGATATCGATGCGGCGTGTGGTCAGCTCAGACTCAGATGAATACGATGTCGATCAATACAGTGCTGTGTGCGGCCGGACTCCGGATAACAGCACTTTTTTCATGCTCGATATACAATATAACCCTCAGAAATTCACAAGATTCAGGGGTTTATGGTATAATATTATGCTTAATTCTGTTTGTGCATTATAGCGGAGGGATTATGAATATATTGATTGATGGCATGGGTGGAGATTACGCTCCACAGGAAATCGTCAAGGGTGCGATTTCTGCCGCTAGAAAGATAGAGGATACGATTACAATAATTGGAGCTCAAGAGCTTATCAGTACCGAACTGGAGAAGCGGGGGTGGGATGGAGACAACATTGCGGTTGTAAATGCAACCGAGGCTGTAACCAACAACGAAGCTCCCGCAATGGCAGTACGCAAGAAGAAGGATGCTACAGTCAATGTTGGAATGAGGATGATCAAGGCAGGAGATGGCGACGTGTTTATCTCTGGTGGCAGCACGGGTGCACTGCTAGCCGCAGGACTTCTGGGGCTGGGCCGTATCAAGGGTATCAAGCGACCGGCAATTGCAGCGTTTTTTCCGCAGATTGGCAAGAATGAGACGACACTTCTCTTAGACTGTGGTGCAAATGTGGACTGCAAGTCTGAATATTTGTACCAGTTCGGTATTATGGGCAGCATTTACGTGGAAAATGTCAAAGGGATTGAGCATCCGGACGTAAGGCTGCTTAACGTCGGGACAGAGGCTGAAAAGGGAGATGACCTTCATAAGGAAGCTCATGAACTTCTCACTAATAGCTCCATCAATTTCAAAGGCAATGTTGAGGGTCGCGAGATTGCCTCGGGTGTCTGCGATGTTGTCGTTACTGACGGATTTTCGGGAAATGTATTCCTCAAGAGCTCGGAGGGTCTGGCGCTTTCGATCATGGGCAGGCTCAAGGATGTTCTGCTAGGGGGAACTATCTCCAGGATTGCTGCGCTTATGCTGTCTAAGCAACTCAAGGAAATGAAGAAGGAATTCGACTATTCAGAAGAAGGTGGAGCTCCTATTCTTGGACTCAAGGGGCCGGTTCTCAAGATTCACGGTAGTTCTAAGGCTTACGCTGTCTATAATGCAATCCTCAAAGCCCGAGATTATGTAGCGTCAGATGTGACTGGGCAGATTGAAAAAGCTCTGACTGATAACGATGAGCTTAGCGAATACAAAACTGAAGTAACGGATGGTAACGCAGAAGCGTAGAAATATCAGGTTTCGGATACATAGCATTCACACGGCAGTGTTATGCATAAGTCATGTATAGGTTAGGATGAAATGGATAGCTTAGAAAATAAATTAGGGTATAAATTCAAAAATGAAAAGCTGCTGGAGACTGCACTCACTCACAGCTCATACGCTTCTGAGCATGGTAAGCACTATGAATTCAACAATGAGCGGCTTGAGTTTCTCGGAGACGCTTTTCTCGATGCAATAATCGGTAAGAAGATGTTTGCGGTTATGCCGGAGGCGCACGAAGGAGTATTGTCAAAAACTCGCGCAGATGTCGTGTGTGAGCGATCTCTTGCTGAGGTAGCTAGTCAGCTTGAGCTTGGTGAATATCTGAAGCTGGGTCATGGTGAAGAAAATGGTGGCGGTCGTCAGAAAACATCAATTGTCGGAGATGCTGTCGAAGCCGTTATCGGTGCGATGATAATCGATGGAGGATATGCTGCAGCTGAGCGAGTGGTGCTGGATCTTTTCGCAGATAAGATTAGACTTGCAGTTAAGGGTGAGCTGTATAAGGATTATAAGACTCTTCTGCAAGAGAAGCTGCAGGATTATATCAAGGGAGTTAATATCAGGTATCAGATAGTGAATGAGGCAGGACCGGACCATAGCAAGGAGTTCGTGGCAGCGGTGCTTGTTGACGGCAATGAGCTGGGTAGAGGAATAGGCAAGAGCAAGAAGGAATCTGAGCAGGCCGCTGCAGCGGATGCACTTATGAAGGGGGATATATAGCTTGTATTTTAAACGTATTGAGCTACAGGGCTTTAAGTCATTTGCTGACCCGGTGACTATTGACCTCAACGACGGAATAACATGTATAGTCGGACCTAACGGAAGTGGTAAGAGCAACATCAGCGATGCCCTCCGTTGGGTACTTGGCGAGCAGAGTCCTAAGTCGCTGCGTGGCGGTAAAATGGATGATATCATATTCGCCGGAACTGCGACGCGAAAGCCCAAGGGTATGGCCGAGGTGTCACTTGTCATTGATAATTCGCTTGGAATATTACCGCTAGAATACAACGAGGTTCAGGTAACACGCCGCATGTATCGGTCGGGAGACAGCGAATACTTGATTAATGGCAATCAGTGTCGGCTGAAAGATATCAAAGAGCTGTTTATGGATACCGGAATTGGAGTTGACGGATATTCAATTATTGGCCAAGGAAAAATCCAGGATATTGTGAGCACTAAGCCGGAGAACCGCAGGGAGATATTCGAAGAGGCTGCCGGAGTTGTGCTCTATAAGAGTCGCAAGGCAGAAGCTGAGAGAAAGCTGGCGGCGGCTTCTGATAACCTTGAACGCGTCAAGGACATCATTTCCGAGATTGAAAGCCGTATTGGAACTCTTAAGGAAGAGTCGGAAAAGGCGAGCGAATACATAGTGCTTCGCGACAGATATAAATACGTCGGCGTAAATATAATTATTCACAATATCGATAGTCTGATCCGTACGGTTGAGGCTTCTCGAGCTGAATTGTTCGACATGGAAGCTACGCTATCCGAGATGGATGAGAAGGGTAAATCTATCGAAGCCCTGATCGAAGAGAGAAGACTCGATTCGGCAGCGCTCGATCAATCGTATGAAGATGCCAATGCTGAGCTTCTCGATAGAATAGATGAGCTCAACACTGTAACCAGCCGTGGACAGGTAAACGAAGAGAAGCTTCAAAGCATTGAGAGAGAGCTCGCAAGGCTTGAAGCTGTAATTTCAGACAACCTGGCTAAGCTGGATTCTGAAAAGCGGAATTTCGGAGAGCTTGAGGCTAACGAAAAATCCTATAGAGCTGAAAAGGAGCAGGTTGAGAGAGAGCTGGCTCAGGCAGAAGCGGATTTCAACGATAGCAAGCGAAAGCTTGAGGCCGTCAATACAGAGATTGAAAACAGTAAGGACGACATTATCAGCCTGACGAACAAAAATGTAACCCGCAGGGCCGATATTACAACCCTCGAGAATTATGTCAGCACGCTTAATGATAGAAGAGATCAGCTGAATGAGGAATACAGCGGCAAGGATGAGACTGATGCTGAGAATGCTCGCAAGCTCAAGTCACTGGAATCACAGTTTGCTGAGGTTGAAGACAAGCAGAGCCGCGCAGCCTCAAAGATCAACGAGATTGTCGTGCAGATCAGAGAGCTTGAAGAAACGTCCAATCAACGGAATAGGCAGATTGCAGAGCTGAGTAACAAGTATAACCGCACGCTGGCTCGTAAAAACACCATCGAAGAGATGGAAAGCAACTACGAAGGCTATAACAATGCTGTCAGACAGCTTATGAGACAGCATGCCAATGGAATTGTCGGTACGGTTTCAGATCTTATCAAGGTCCCCTCAGGATACGAGATAGCGACAGAGACTGCGCTCGGAGCGGCTATGCAGAATATAGTCTGTGATGACGATGCATCAGCAAAGGCAGCTGTGAGATGGCTCAAGGATAACAAAGCCGGCAGAGCGACATTCCTGCCTCTGTCATCTCTCAGGTATAACAAGCAATATCCGGAAAGAGATATTCAAAATTCTCCCGGCTATCTCGGCATAGCTTCCCAAATAGTGGGAGCGGACGAAAAATATCATGTCATACTTGAGTACCTGCTGGGACGAGTTATATTTGCAAGCAACATGGATGATGCCGTTCGAATTTCCAAGATGTCGAGCCGCGGATATAGGATTGTAACGACGGATGGAGAGGTTATCAATTCCAGTGGTGCGATCACCGGTGGAAGATACAAGAACAAATCAGCCAATATACTTGAGCGCAAAAACGAAATCAAGGAACTAAGTGAAATCGCCGATAAGCTGAGAGAACAGATTGCTGAGCATAGAGATAAGATTGCCGCGGGTGAAGCCAATGTCGCGGCACTCAAGGAGTCGAGGGCACAGTGCTACGATGTGCTGCATCAGATAGAAATTGACAAGAGTGTTATAGGAAGCGAGCTTGATAGAATCAAGAAGTTAACTGAGGATGCTGGTGCGCATAGAGAGCAGTTTAGCAGTGAGCTTGCGACACTTGATGGTGATATCGCTAAAGCTACGGAGATGGTAGACAAGCGCAGGGCTGAAATATCCGAGACTGATACGAGGATTGAGAAGCTCAACAATCATATTGAGGAGCTGATGGTAGATGCTGAGCGATACGATTCACGTGTTAACAGGCTACGAGAGGTAACACTTGAGAACAAGCTGCAGCTAAGCGAGCAGGATGCCAGGATCCTTGGACTTAATGAGCTGATAGAGCGTGTCAGGGATACTGTAACGGATCTTGAAAATGAAATCGACGATGCCCGTATGTCATACGAGGAGCTTGATGAGAAGCACCACATGCTGACAAGCAGCGATGCAGAGTCGAGTGATAAGATAGAAGAGCTGCAGAATCGCAGGAAACAGCTGGAGGATAAGATAAAGGCATTAGGAGAAGAAATCGACTCAAACAAGGCTGCATATGAAGTTGCAATTTCTAATCAAAAGGAATTGATCCGCGATGTGACCGAGCTGCAGGACGCTAAATACAAGCTTGAAGTCAAGAGCACCAGAAGTGAGACATTGCTTGATACTCAGAAGGATAAACTATGGGATGAATTCGAGGTGTCATTCGCAGAGGCTCAGGATATACGCGATGAGAATTTCGGAATCACTGCCGGCAACAAAGAGGCTAAGGAAATCAAACTTCGTATGGCCGAACTGGGTGATGTAAACATATCATCAATAGAAGAGTACAAGGCCGTGAGCAGGAGGTATGAGTTTATGACTGCTCAGGAAAACGATATCTCCACAGCTATGAAGGAGCTAAGGTCTATTATCAGCAATATGGAGCGCAAGATTAGAGACAAGTTCAAGGAGAACTTTGACAAGGTGGTTATCAATTTTGAGGAGATTTTCAACGAGCTCTTTGGCGGCGGTCACGCCGAGCTAAGACTTGAGGATGAATCTGATCCGCTGGCTTCAGGAATCGAGATCATAGCTCAGCCGCCGGGCAAGAGACTTAAGAATATCAACCTTATGTCCGGAGGAGAGAAAACGCTGACAGCCATTGCGCTTATGTTTGCGGTTATCAAGGCGAAGCCTACGCCATTCTGTATACTGGATGAGGTTGAGGCTGCGCTGGATGAAGCGAATATAGAGCGGTTTTCCAATTACCTCAAGCACTTTGAAGAAGTGCAGTTTGCTCTTATAACGCATCACAAGGCCACGATGGAACACGCAGACGTACTCTACGGTGTCACTATGCCTGAACAGGGAATTTCAAGGGTTCTATCGCTCAAATTTGAAGATGGATTTGATCCGAACGAGTATGCAGACGAATAATCGCACCGGCAAATGCATTTGTACAGCGCAGGACGGAAAGGATAAACATGGGACTTTTCAAAGACAAGAGTACATTTAAAAAATTTACAGAGAGAGTTACAAACGTAATCGTCGGGAACCCTAATATCGACGAGGAGTTTTATGAAGAGCTTGAGGAATCGCTCGTTGTCTCCGATATTGGTATTGAAACCACAGAAAAGATAATGGATATGCTAAAAAAGCGCGTCAATGCCAAGTATCTGACCAAGCCGGACGAAATAAAGAAGGCTCTATCTGATGTCATTGCCGAAATTGTGGACAAGGGCGAACGCAACAAACTATCGGCAGATTATCCGCTTGTGATTCTTATGATTGGGATCAATGGCGGCGGCAAGACGACTTCGATAGGAAAGCTTGCCAACTATTTCAAGGAGCGCGGTCAGAGCGTTTTGCTCGCAGCTGCGGACACCTTCCGTGCGGCGGCTGCCGACCAGCTGGTTGAGTGGGGAAATCGCTCAGGAGTGCGAGTAATTCGCCACGATGAGGGTACAGATCCTGCTGCGGTAATATATGACGCTGTTCAGTCAGCTAAAGCCAACAATATCGACGTGCTCATATGCGACACGGCCGGGAGGCTTCAGAATAAGACAAATCTTATGAAAGAGCTTGAAAAGATGGATAAGATCATTGGACGTGAGTATCCTGATGCTTCACGTGAGACTCTTATAGTTCTCGATTCGACAACCGGCAAAAATGCTATCAGTCAGGCCAAGGAATTCAGTGAAATTGCTGATATCACAGGCATCATACTTACCAAGCTTGACGGTACAGCGAGGGGAGGCATCTCTATAACGGTGACGGACGAGTACGATCTGCCTATCAAGTTCATTGGAGTAGGTGAAGGTATGCATGACCTCAAGGAGTTCGATCCGCAGGAATTTGCAGGAGGTATTTTTGATGAGTAAACCTATACTCGCTGTAGTAGGGAGGCCTAATGTAGGAAAATCTACTTTCTTCAACAGAATAATTGGAGAGCGCAAGGCTATAGTGCAAGATACTCCGGGAGTAACTCGCGATAGGATTTATGCCGAGACTGAATGGAACGGACGTGAATTTGCCATTATCGATACGGGCGGTATTGAAGCAAATACCGGCGATATCATTCTCTCACAGATGCGGGAGCAGGCGGTTACGGCTATGGAGCTCGCCGATGTTATCCTTTTCATGGTTGATGGCAAGGAAGGTCTTACCATTGCCGACCATGACGTTGCTAATATCCTCAGAAGGACGGGCAAGGAGGTCATACTGGTTGTCAATAAGGTTGACAATCCGGGCAAGCTTGGTGACGATATATATGATTTTTATGAGCTTGGATTTGGCGAACCAATCGCTATCAGCTCGGTCAACATGCTTAATATGGGTGACCTGCTCGATGCAATCGTGACAGGCTTCCCGGACGATGAGCTTTATGGATATGAGGATTCAACCAGGATTGCCATTATAGGGAAGCCTAATGTCGGTAAATCCTCACTTGTAAATGCACTCACAAACGAAAAGCGCGTAATTGTCTCGCCGATTGCAGGAACTACCCGTGACTCGATTGATACGCCATTTTCGTATAATGATAAAGAATACACTTTGATAGATACAGCCGGGTTGAGACGCAAGAGCAAGGTCAACGATTCAATCGAGCATTTCAGTGTCATCAGAGCTGTTGCATCCGTTGAGCGGTGTGATATTTGCATAATGATGATTGATGCAGCCGAAGGCTTAACAGAGCAGGATAAGAAAATTCTGGGTATTGCTCATGAAGCCGGCAAGGGCCTTATGATTGTCGTTAATAAGTGGGATCTTGTCCAAAAAGAAACTAACACCATGAGAGATTATGAACGCAAGCTCAGAGCGGATCTCCGCTTCGTGTCATATGCACCGATACTCTTTGTATCAGTACTGGAGAACAGGAGGGTTTTCGACATAATAGACAAAGCAGCTAAGATTGAGGATATTAGGTCGAGGCGAATCACAACAGGTAAGCTCAACAGCATTATCGAGGATGCAGTTATGATGAGGCAGCCGCCTTCAGACAAGGGCAAACGTCTCAAGATTTACTATGCGAGTCAGATTGGCTCCAGACCGCCGCTGTTTTCGTTCAATATAAATTCGCGCCGGCTTATGCACTTCTCGTACTCAAGGTATCTGGAGAACAAGCTGCGTGAGGCATATGACTTTGAAGGAACGTCCATCAAGTTCTTGTTCAATGAGAAAAAGGGAGATAATTAATGAATTATGTATCGCTGACTATAATGGTGGTAATTGCATATCTCATCGGTAATATATCGCCGGCTACCTTAATTGGTCGTTTCTACGGAATCGATATCAAGAAGGCAGGAAGCGGCAACGCCGGTACCACAAATGTGCTCAGAGTTCTGGGAACTAAGGCTGCGGCCTGTACTCTTGTAATAGATATACTCAAGGGCTTCGTGGCTGTAACAATAGCACAGGGAAGATTTAATAATCTCGGTGCGATGTTAGCATTTGCAGCTGTTGTTATCGGGCATATATATCCTGTTATCTTTAAATTCAAGGGTGGCAAGGGGGTGGCTACCTTTATAGGTGCTGCCATGGCTATCAACTGGCCAAGTACCTTTGCAGCTGCTCTTATTGCAGTTATAGTTGCCGGAGTATCCAAGAAGATGTCTCTTGGTTCAATTACTGCAGCACTCATGTATCCTTTGTTAATGCTGTACTACTACCCAAAGGATTTGCCAATCGCCATCCTTATGGCACTTGTAATAGTGTTCACTCACCGCGGTAATATCAAGAGACTGATGAATGGTGAGGAGAAGGAGCTGAGCATTGGTTCCAGAATCAGAGAGAAGCTCACAGCACAATCTAATACAGATACAGACGAAAGCTTCGATGCTCCCGGTGAAAAATCAAGCATGAATATAGAGAAGGCTCACGATAATCTCGATAAATTTGATAAAGATGAAGACATGGGGCTCACTGACTCGGTACATGATGATATACTGGCGTCCGGCTCCAGGGACGAGCTTGTCAACGAGGCAACATCGATCAACCACACCAGGGTTGAGGTTTTGGATTCGGCGGTAGATTATTACAAGGACGTTGAGATACCACAGCTCAAGGGTTCGGCAAAGAAGAAAGTAGCAGTGATTGGAAACGGCAGCTTCGGTACCGCGATTGCGAATGTAATCGCGCATAACGGCCATAGAGTTACGATCTACGGCCGTAACAAGGAAGATATTAACAGGATTCGAGAGAATAGGGTAAATGAGAAGTATTTGCCGGGAGCCAAGCTGGCTGACAGCATCAGGTTCACCTCGAACCTGCGTACAGGGGTAAGTAAACGTGACATAGTTATATTTGCGATTCCTGCTCAGCAGTTTGGACGCGTTATCGAGAAATCTGCAAAGTATATCGACAAGGAAGCTATTCTTGTAAATCTTGCAAAGGGGATCGAAAACGATTCTCTTAAGACTATGTCTCAAATTGCAAAGTCCTTAGTTGATAACAAATATGTCGCAGTTTCCGGACCTTCGCATGCTGAGGAAATCGTCCGCAACTACCCAACTACAGTAGTTGCTGCGTCTGATGATGATGATGCGGCCAAGGAAATTCAGAACATACTGATGAGCAAGACTTTCCGTGTGTACACCGGCGATGATATTCTCGGGGTCGAGCTTGGAGGTGCACTTAAGAACGTAATTGCACTTGGCACAGGTATTGCAGACGGCATGAAATTCGGAGATAACTCCAAGGCTGCTCTGATGACAAGAGGTATCCACGAGATTTCCAGGCTTGGAGAAGCGATGGGTGCCAAGAGCGAGACTTTTGCAGGGCTGTCAGGAATAGGAGATCTCATGGTTACATGCTCCTCCGATCTGTCGAGAAACAGAAGGTGCGGGTTGCTTATCGGAGGTGGAATGACACCGGATGAAGCGGTCGCCGAGATCAAGACTACAGTTGAGGGCTTCTATACAGTCGAGGCCGCTAGCAGGCTGGCGGCTAAGCTGGGAATAGAGATGCCGATTACAGATGCCGTCAAGAGTGTGATAGATGGCAACCTCAAACCTCGCGATGCAGTTGAACTGCTGATGAACAGAGATAGAAAACAAGAGAACAAATAACACATGAAAAAATATCACATTATTACTTTCGGATGCCAGATGAACGAGCACGACTCGGAGAATATCGCCGGTATGCTCGAAGGCATGGGATGCGAATTTGTTGCTGATCCTTATGAAGCGGATGTTGTAGTCATGAATACCTGCAGCGTCCGCGAGCATGCTGATAAGCGATTTTACGGCATGCTCGGACAGTTTAAAAAACGCAGAGATGAAAATAAAGATTCCCGAATCGTCTGTGTTTGCGGCTGCATGCCGCAACAGCCGCGCGTGCAGGAGGAAATCAAGAAGAGCTTTGGATGGGTAGATGTTGTGTTTGGTACACAGACAATTGGTGATTTTCCGAGGCTCCTCAATTCAAGAATAGCAACTGGCAAAAAGCAGTTTTCCGTCACCGCAAACAGCCCTGTAATTCCGGATGAAAAGGAGCCTAAGAGGGTTTATGAGCATAAGGCGCTTGTAAATATCACTTACGGCTGCAATAACTTCTGCACATACTGCATTGTTCCATACACTCGCGGCAGAGAAAAGAGCAGGTCGCTTGCAGATGTTGTCGATGAAGTTAAAAAGCTGGCTTCTGACGGTGTGTTGGAGGTTATGCTGTTGGGACAGAATGTAAATTCCTTTAAGGACGGCGAAGGCAATGATTTCCCAACACTCGTCAGATATATTAACGAGGTTGAAGGAATTGAGAGGATCAGATTTATGACATCCAATCCCAAGGATCTTTCAGACGATCTGATAGATTGCTTCCGCACTTGTAACAAGCTGTGTAAGCACATCCATTTACCTGTTCAGTCGGGCAGCAGCACTGTACTGAAGCGCATGAATCGCAGATACGACAGAGATAGGTATATCGAAATTATTGACAAGCTAAAAGCTGCATGCCCGGATATTGCAATCACCACAGACATCATAGTCGGCTTTCCGGGGGAGACAGAGGATGAATTTGCAGAGACATTGTCGCTAGTCGAGTATGTCGGATACGACTCAGCATTTACATTTATATATTCGCCTCGTGAGGGCACTCCTGCGGCTGGTTACACAGATCAGATACCTTACGATGTCAAGCACGAGCGTTTTGAACGCCTAAACGAGGTGGTTAACGAATGTTCTCTGCGCAACAATTCGATGCTTGCTGATCAAACTGTAAGGGTGCTCGTGGACGGAGCAAGTCGTAAGGACGAAAACACATATTCGGGAAGAACTGATGGCTTCAAGCTGGTTAATATCTCGTCCGGAAGGGATATCACAGGTCAGCTTGTCGATGTCAGGATTACAGACTGCAAGACGTTCAGCATAGATGGAATTCTGGCCTAGCTACATTTATTTGCCACTTAAGAAGAATAATAATACAAAAAGGAATATTTATATGAGAGATAAACTTAGCAGCTTATTGCGGTCAGGACCGGGTATTATATTAATCCTGCTTCTGATTACTAACTTTTTAAATGGCGGACTTAAAGATCCCAAGACGTATTTCTTCAATATGCTGTTGACGCTGCCGGGCATAGTGGTGGGGCTTTCGTTCCACGAATTTGCCCATGCGTTTGCTTCAAATGCATTTGGAGACCCGACACCCAAGGCACAAGGCAGATTGACAATTAATCCGGCAAAGCACATTGATCCATTTGGTTTCTTTGCGCTTATCTTTTGCGGATTCGGCTGGGGTGTTCCCGTACAAATAGATAATCGTTATTATAAGAGGCCTCGTTTAGACGAGTTTATCGTATCCGTCGCGGGTGTAACGATGAATCTGATAATAGCGATAGTATTCGCCTTCATATCCAGATTTGCGATTAACCTTTGGGGCAGAGATGTTATATTGACAGATTCTGTGCAGGGGTTAGCTGTCAAGATTCTGCTATACGTCGTTATGATCAATATAACACTGATGATATTTAATCTCATCCCCGTTCCGCCGCTGGACGGATTCGGTTTAGTTACGGAGCTGTTTAATCTGCGCAAGACCGGCTGGTACTACACAGTGTATCAGTATGGCGGATTGGTTTTATTGTTGTTGCTGTTATTCGGGGTAGTCAGCAGGATACTGTATCCACTGACCAGTTCGGTTTATTCAATGCTGCTTACAGGGATTATATTAGCATAGAAGTTCTTCACAATTTCATCACGATAATTATTAGCACTCGTCACAGACGAGTGCTAAATTTATCTTGTAAGCAAGTGAGACTTGGATCATGAAATATTAAATGAGGAGGAAGGCAATGAATATTGAAAAATATACGCAGAAAATGCAGGGTGCCATTCTCGATTCACAAAATTTAGCAACTTCTTACGGGCATCAGCAGTTAGAGATAGCACATGTACATTACGCAATAATAAGCGACAGCGACGGATTGATTCCTAAGCTTCTCGAAGCTATGAACGTAGATGTGAGAGCGCTAAAGGCTGATTTAGAGAAAAATCTTGAGAAGATGCCAAAGGTTAGTGGCGGTAATGGGCAGGTATACATGAGTCCTGAACTCAATAGCGTCCTTATAAAAGCTGAAAAAATTGCCGGAGATTTTAAGGATGATTATGTCAGTGTTGAGCACCTGTATCTGGCAATTATTGATTCCAAAAACTCCGAAGTTAACGGAATCCTGACAAAGTACGGTATCAACAAGGATGATTTTATGAGAGCTCTAACGATGGTCCGAGGTAACCAGAGAGTGACTAATCAGAATCCGGAAGATACCTATGATGCTCTTAATAAGTATGGCATCGATCTTGTTGATGCCGCTAGGAAGGGGAAGCTGGATCCGGTTATCGGCAGGGATGTGGAAATAAGGCGAGCTATCGAGATTCTATCGAGGAGAACCAAGAATAACCCGGTTTTAATTGGACAACCTGGAGTCGGCAAGACTGCCGTAGTAGAGGGATTGGCGCAGAGAATAGTCAATGGTGACGTACCGGATGGCCTGAGGGGTAAGACGATATTCTCGCTCGATATGGGTTCGTTGATTGCGGGAGCTAAGTACCGCGGAGAATTCGAAGAGCGACTCAAGGCGGTTTTAAATGAGATAGATAAATCTGACGGGAACATTATCCTGTTCATAGATGAGATTCATAATATCGTTGGTGCAGGTCGCACAGAGGGATCTATGGATGCGGGAAATCTGCTTAAGCCAAAGCTGGCAAGAGGAGAGCTGCACTGCATCGGAGCGACTACACTTGATGAATATAGGAAATATATAGAAACTGACGCAGCTCTTGAGAGACGATTCCAAAAGGTAATGGTAGACGAACCTACTGTTGAGGACACGATTTCTATACTCAGGGGACTGAAGGAGAAATTTGAGATTCATCACGGTGTCAGAATCACGGACAATGCTCTTATCGCTTGTGCGACACTTTCAAACAGGTATATAAGCGACCGATATTTGCCGGACAAGGCGATAGATTTGATGGATGAGGCAGCTGCCAGAATAAGAACCGAGATTGACAGCATGCCGTCCGATCTCGATCAGATATCACGTAAAATCATGCAGCTTGAAATAGAACAGCAAGCGTTATCCAAGGAGGACGATAAGGCGAGCAAGGTAAGACTGGAAGCAATAAGCGAAGAGCTCGCTAATCTAAGGAGCGAGAATGACGAGCTGACCGCTAAATGGTCTAACGAGAAAAAGAATATTCAGGAACTCAAGAACAAGAAGCTTGAATTAGAGGAGATTCGTCATCAGATAGAAACAGCTGAGAGGGAGTATGATCTTGAGAAGCTCGCAAAGCTTAGATACGGTGATTTGCCCAGACTCGAGAAGGAGATCGATGGACTCAAGGAGAAGACTGAGCAATCAAGCGAAAATAGACTGCTGCGCGAGGAAGTGGGAGAAGAAGAAATTCAGTCGGTAATTTCCGAATGGACAGGAATTCCCATCAGTAAACTGGCTGAATCAGAACGCGAAAAACTGCTCCATTTAGGCGATATTCTGCATAAGCGGGTAATCGGACAGGATGCAGGTGTTAAGGCCGTATCTGAAGCGATATTGCGCGCAAGGGCCGGTCTTAAGAATGAGAATCGTCCGGTCGGTTCGTTTATATTCCTCGGACCTACCGGCGTGGGTAAGACTGAGCTGGCAAAGGCGCTTTCTGAAACTCTGTTCGACACAGAAAAAAATCTGATTAGAATCGATATGTCGGAGTATATGGAGAAACACACTGTGTCGAGACTTGTGGGCTCTCCTCCGGGATATGTCGGCTATGATGAGGGCGGACAGCTCACTGAAGCAGTCAGAAGGAAACCGTACAGCGTTATTCTGTTCGATGAAATTGAGAAGGCTCATCCTGATGTATTTAACATTTTACTGCAGCTCCTCGATGATGGAAGATTGACAGACAATCAGGGCAGAACAGTAGATTTTAAGAACACGATCATAATTATGACCTCTAACCTTCAGGAATCTCAGCTGAAGTCGTTCTTCAGACCGGAATTTCTCAACAGAATCGATGATATTATCGTATTCCAGTCGTTAAATTTGGAGGAGATTGAGAAAATCGTTGATTTGACAGTTGAGTCACTGGTCAAAAGGCTTAAGGATAGAGGCATTGAGCTTGAAATGTCACCTGAAGCCCGCAGCTATATAGCTAAGGAGTCATATGACGAGGAGTTTGGCGCCAGACCGGTTAAGCGTTACATACAGCGCAACCTTGAGAATCAAATCGCTGAGATGATAATAGGCAGCAAGGTAGTCGATGGTCAGACGATAGAAGTTGACGTCTCGGATAATGGGCTTATGTTTGATATTCGTTAGTTTGGAATAAAACCGTTTACTAGTCAGCGTAGCTGCTGTATAGCAGACAGGTAAAGTTTTTAAAATGATAATTGCAGCATGGGACAGGTGTTTTTATTGCACCTGTCTCTTATGTTATACTTGATATGTTATCCGCGCATAATCGACCTTGCGTGATAGCTGCTATATTAATTTTTAATTAGTAATTACTCATTACCAAGCGTGCGTAGACCGCACACCTTCTATATTTATTCATAAGGGGGGCATATGTCGGAATACAGGGATTTATACAGGAGAGCGGCTAACGGTGAGGGCCAGGTTGTTTCTTTCAAATTCACCAACGTCCATCCGCGAGCGATAGTTCAGATAGTGCACGACATAAGCGAACATAGTCTTCGTTACAGAGAATTCGCTTCGGCGCTCAACGATGCGGGATTCTATGTATGTGGAAATGATTTAATCGGACATGGGATGAGCAAACAGGGACATCCGGGCTGCTTTGGCTTGCGCAAGAACTCCTATGAGGGACTGCTCGGCGACATCGACTCGCTGTTCCGGGAAGTCTCAAATGAAGTCGGCGAAGATGTTCCAAGGATAATAATTGGAGCCGGATTTGGCGCAATGCTCAGTGAGCTCTATACAATAAGATATGGCAATATCGCCATGATTGTATCCATGGAAAATCTCGAGATCCCCGGCGGTATCAGCTTCATCAAGATGAACGCCAACAACCACATCATGAGAAAGGGATATAACTCAATCTCTGAAAGCGTTCACAACATGATGTACCAGACTGCCAAGCTCGGAGGCGGTGACGTTTACAGCGACTTTTATTGGGTTAGCAAGGTCAGAGAAGAAATTGATAAGTACATTCAGGATGACAATTGCGGGTGCATGCTTACCGCATCGGCATACAGGGAGATGATTCGAGTTATTGAGGAGCTGAGGAGCAAAAAAGGGATTGTCAGGCTTCCGGATATTCCAATCTATATGGTTGCCGGTGCTGAGGACCAACGTGGCGGCTGCGGAAATGCTGTGATGAAAATAGCTACCATGTTAACCGAAAAGGGGCATAACGAGGTAGCGTATAAGCTTTACAAAGACTGTTATCACGATATACTGCACGATAGCTGCAAAGCGTGCGTGACAAAGGATATTATCGCTTGGATAGAGCAGAAGCTCAGCCGGATGGGATAGCACCTAGAAGAGGTGAGACATTCTGCGAAGCTTGCTTTGCTGCATATGATAGTCCATGGCATTTTTGCCTGCAGCAGGGTTCTTGGTTTCGAATGCCTCGAATATAGTCTTGTGTTCATCGAGAATAATCCTGAGGTAACCGTCGTTAAAAGTTTTTGCAGGTGCTGAATGCTTGAGATATGTCTGATATGACGACAACGTCTGGTACAGCATGCGATTCTTGGTACCTTTATAGATGATGTTGTGAAATGCGGAATTGAACTGCAGCACCTTTTCGACATCGGCCTTGAGAGTGTAGAATTCCATGAATTCGATATTCTCGCGCAGAGTATCAATTTCACTGTCGTCCATACGCTCGATTGCCCATTCGACAGCCTTGACTTCAAAGGTTCTGCGCAGGTCAAACAGATCAGATATATCGCGACTGCTAAGGCCGATTACGTATGCACCGCGGTTAGGGATGTTCTCGATTAGACCATCCGACTCCAGCTGTCTAAAGGCTTCACGAACCGGAGTCCTGCTGACATCGTACTGCTTGCAAACGGCCTGTTCCGTCAGCTTGGAGTTTGCCGGCAGCTTGCCGCTTAATATATCTTTTTGTATCTGTACAAAAAGCGTGTTGGATAGCGGCTGGTTGCTTTCGATTCCTGGGTTTGTCATCATTATTACTTACCTCCTGAGATTAGTACCGATATCGTACAAGTATACAATCTATGCATTTGTACTATCAGTATACAATTATAGTGAGAGCATACAAAAAGTCAATCAATCAATATATAGGATAAATTAATTAAATGAAGAAGATTAAACCAATAAAATATTTTAAGAATTCAGATGAGATAAATGAAGTCCTCGACACACTGGAAGCTGAATATCCGGATGCAGGATGTGCGCTTCACCATGACTCTATATTCCATCTGCTTCTGGCTGTTGTTTTATCAGCTCAAACGACTGATGCCAGTGTGAATACAGTGACCCCTGAGCTGTTTAGTACATATCATGAACCTGCTGACCTGTCAGCTGCTGACATAAATGACGTAGAGGACATAATCAAAAAGCTGGGATTATATAAGAATAAGGCGAAGAATCTTGTGGGCATCGGTAAACTTCTATGTTCCGAGTATGACGGTGTTGTACCACAGGATTTTACAGAGCTTCAAAAGCTCCCTGGCGTCGGCCGCAAGACTGCTAACGTAGTGCTTTCTGTCGGTTTTGGAGAGCAACATATTGCTGTCGACACGCACGTATTCCGAGTTACCAACAGGATTGGGCTGGTTGATGAGGATGATGTTTTAAAGACGGAACGATCTCTTATGGAGATTATTCCGAAACATCGCTGGTCGCATATGCACCATGTTTTTATATTCCACGGCAGGCGTTGTTGCACGGCTAGAAAACCAAAATGTGAAAGCTGCTGTATAGCGGATAAGTGTAAATATAATCAAAAATAATTTAATACTCTGTTTAATATTTATGAGACTACGTAAGGCTCCGAAAATTGCAACTTGAGCGTGTTGACGTCTCAATTACATAAATAGACATTGACGTCTCGATTTTATAAATGCATCATTGAAAATACAATGTTTAACTGATATTATATTTTTGTTGATGGATATTAGTTTAGAGGAGTTTATATTGTCATTCCATATTGTTTTAGTGGAGCCGGAGATACCGCAGAATACTGGCAATATTGCGAGAACCTGCGCTGCTGCCAACACAACCCTTCATTTAGTGAAGCCGCTTGGCTTTAGTATAGATGAGAAATCTGTGAGAAGGGCAGGACTCGACTACTGGAGGTACGTCGATGTAGTTGTTCATGATAGTCTTATGGCATTTCTAGGCGAATTCCCTAACGCCAGGATGTTTCTCTCGACTACTCATGGCGATCGCATCTATACGGATTTCAAGTATAAGGATGGCGATATGTTCTTATTTGGAAGAGAGACCGCCGGCCTTCCACAGGAGCTTATAAGTGAGAATCGGGATTCAGCCATAAGGATTCCTATGAGTGAGAATACGAGACTGAGGTCACTCAACCTCGCTAATTCAGTCAACATCGTTTTGTTTGAAGCTCTCCGTCAAAACGGATTCCCGGAGCTTCTATAGTACTATTCATTAAAAAAGCAATGGCTATCTTTTTCGAATGTTAAGGAGGAAAAAATGATTAAAGTCGGTATTAGCGGATTCGGAAGAATTTCGAGAGTCGTCATGAGAGCAGCACTTGATATGGACGATATCGAGATTGTAGGTATTAACTGGCGTAACTCCGATCTAGATTATATCGTCTATATGCTGAAGTACGATTCGACCTTTGGTAGGTTCCCTGGAGTTATCGAAAAGTATGATGACGGAATCGTGGTTAACGGCAAGAATATTCCGGTATTTAGCGAAGATGATGCTAAAAATATTCCGTGGGGCGAGTGCGGCGCTGAGTACATTGTCGAGGGTACCGGTGCATATAACACAACAGATAAGGCCCAGGCACACCTCGACGCCGGCGCTAAAAAAGTTATTATTTCTGCCCCTGCGAAGGACAAGGCTACACCTACATATGTTTTCGGTGTTAATCATGAGGATTATGATAGCAGGTTTGATGTGGTTTCAAACGCTTCCTGCACCACCAACTGCCTTGCGCCACTTTGTAAAGTAATCAATGATAACTGGGGTATTGAACAGGGGCTTATGTCGACAATTCACGCTGCAACTGCTAAGCAGAAGGTTGTCGATGCAAGGTCGATGAAGGATTGGAGGACGGGAAGATCGGTGTTTAACAACATCATCCCGACAACGACAGGCGCTGCAAAGGCTGTATCACTTGTAATTCCGGAGCTGGAAGGTAAACTGACAGGAAAAGCATATCGCGTTCCTACCGCTAACGTTTCCGTAATCGACCTCAATCTGATATTAAAGAATTCCGCAAAATACGAGGAGATTTGTGCAAAGGTAAAGGAAGCTTCCGAGAATGAATTTAAAGGCATCATCGAATATGTTGATGACGAGGTTGTGTCATGCGATTTTATCGGTGATCCTTGCACCTGTATATACGATGCAAGAGAGGGAATTGAGCTCAACGACAAGTTCTTTAAATTCATAACATTCTATGACAATGAATTCGGATACAGTGTTCAGCTGCTGAGGTTGATTCAGCACATGAGCAATGTTGATAACAAATAATCGGAGACATCTCAATCAGATAATGCCGTGCATATTGCGCGGCATATCGTTTATTTTGTACAAGCGAGGTACATGCTATGAAAAAGACAGTTAGGGATATAGATTGGGCTGGTAAAACAGCTGTAGTTAGGTGCGATTTTAACGTTCCTTTCGTTGATGGAAAAATCAGCGACGAGACTCGGATAGTTGCTGCGCTTCCAACCATCGACTATCTGCGTGAAAATGGTGCAAAGGTTGTGTTGCTATCCCATTTAGGCAGACCTAAGGGAGAGCCTAAGCCGGAATTCTCGCTAGCTCCTGTAGCTGAAAGACTTGGAGAAAAGCTGGGAACAGCTGTTAGCTTTATCCCATCAGATTCGGTAGTTGACGGCAGTGTTTATGAGGCAGTCAGCAGCTTAGCTGCTTCTGATGTTGCATTGCTGGAGAATGTAAGATATAGGAGCGAAGAGACAAAAAATGATCCGGAATTTGCCAGAGCTCTGGCGGCACTTGGTGACGTATTTGTACAGGATGCCTTTGGAACCGCGCATCGTGCACATGCGTCAACTACCGGAATTGCTGATTATATTCCGGCCGTATCCGGATTTCTAATCGAGAGGGAGCTTAAGTTTCTCGGCAGCGCAATTGAGTCTCCGAAGAGACCTCTTGCAGCGATAATGGGAGGAGCAAAGGTTAAGGATAAGATTCCGGTAATTCTACACCTTATCGACAAAGTTGACCTGCTTTTCATCGGAGGAGGAATGGCATATACATTCCTCAAAGCTGAAGGGTATAATATAGGCACATCGATTTTCGACGAAGAAGGATATGAACTGGTAGGCAGGATAAAATCAGAAGCTGCTGAAAAGGGGGTCAAGCTACTGCTTCCGATAGATGTAGTTGCTGCCAAAACCTTCGACAATGCTGCTGAGCACGGAATATTTAAGGTGGATAAGATTCCGGACGATATGATGGGAATGGATATAGGACCGGAGTCAGTGAAGCTTTACTGTGCAGAGCTTACAAAGGTCAAGACAGTTGTTTGGAACGGGCCTATGGGAGTGTTTGAGATGTCTGCATTTGCCGGAGGAACCAGAGCTGTTGCTGAATGTCTGGCGTCTATTGATGCAACAACAATCATCGGAGGCGGAGATTCGGCAGCCGCAGTAACCTCCTTTGGATTGGCAGACAAAATGACTCATATCTCTACAGGCGGGGGAGCCAGCTTAGAGTTCTTGGAGGGCAAGGAGCTTCCCGGTATCGCATGCCTCAGTGATAAATAAGGTAGGAGAATTTTATGAAGAAATATTTGATAGCCGGCAACTGGAAGATGAATAAATCCATAGCGGAGGCAAAAGCGTTTGCTGTACAGCTTAAGGGGGAATATATCGAGCACCCTGAACAGCTCGTGATTATAGCTCCGTTTACGCAGCTTGAGACGCTTAAGAAAGAGCTTTCCGAAACAGGTATTAGGGTTGGTGCTCAAAACGTTCATTATGAGAAGAGCGGGGCATTTACAGGAGAGATATCCGTGCCTATGCTCAAGGAGATTGGTGTCGATATGTGTGTAGTCGGTCACTCAGAGAGACGAGAGTATTTTGGTGAAACTGACAGCAGGGTTAATCTTAAGGTTAAGGCATTGATCAATGCGGGCATAACCCCAATTCTCTGCGTCGGAGAGAGCCTTGAGATTAGGGAAGCAGGAAACGCTATGCTGTTTGTAAGTGGCCAAATTGCTGAAGATCTTGATGGGCTTTCAGCAGCGGAGGTTTCCGATGTTGTTATTGCCTATGAGCCGATTTGGGCGATAGGTACCGGTAAAACAGCGTCGCCGGAACAGGCTGAAGAGATGTGCGGTTTTATAAGAGGGATGGTAGAAGGTATGTACGGAGCAGAAACTGCAGAGACTTTGATTATCCAGTACGGTGGAAGCATGAAGCCGTCAAATGCTCCTGAACTCCTGGCAAAACCGGATATTAACGGCGGCTTGATCGGAGGTGCAAGCCTTGAGGTCGACTCGTTCATGGAGATTGCAAAGGCGGCAAATAAGCTTCAATAATATACGCATAATTGTTATTTGTAAGTCGTGCTGCATCAAAGCTATAGCTTTGAGATTTGTATATTAATTTAACGGAGGGTATGATATGTCAACTGTAATCACTAAGGTAATTGGTAGAGAGATTTTAGATTCCAGGGGTAATCCGACTGTGGAGGCTGAGGTGTGGTTAGCTGATGGGACAGTAGCTGTGGGAGATACTCCCAGTGGAGCATCTACAGGTATTTACGAAGCGCTTGAGCTCCGCGATGCTGATAAATCGAGATATGGCGGTAAAGGTGTAACTAAGGCTGTTGATCACGTAAACAAAGAAATCAGCAATCTTCTTGTTGGACAGGATGCGCAGGATATATATGCTATCGAGAAGCTTATGCTTGACGCAGATGGAACTAAGGGCAAGAGCAACCTTGGCGCCAATGCTATACTCGCTGTTTCTCTCGCCTGCTCAAAGGCTGCTGCGGAATCTCTCGGGATTCCTCTTTTTAGATTCTTCGGGGGAATTAATGGGAATACCCTTCCGGTTCCTATGATGAATATTCTAAATGGAGGAGAGCATGCATCCAACACCGTAGACGTGCAGGAATTTATGATTATGCCTGTTGGAGCGCCTTCTTTTAAGGAGTGCCTCAGATGGTGTGCAGAGGTTTATCATCAGCTTGGAAAAGATCTCAAGAATGCAGGATACTCTGTAGGAATTGGAGATGAGGGTGGCTATGCACCTGATTTAAAAGATGAATTTGAAGTCTTAGATTACATAATTGCAGCAGTTAAGAACAGCGGATACGAGCCCGGAAAGGATTTTGTAATTGCAATTGACGCCGCAGCTAGTGGTTGGAAGACTGACAAGACAGGATTCTACAAGATGCCAAAGTCAGGAAGAGAGTTCACTGCTGCTGAGCTTGTTCAGAACTGGGCTGAGTTTTGCGACAGATATCCGATTGCATCTATAGAGGATGGAATGGACGAAGATGATTGGGATGGCTGGAAGCTCATGACAGAGAACCTCGGTGACAAGATTCAGATTGTCGGGGATGATCTTTTTGTTACTAACCCTGAGAAGCTTGCAAAGGGTATCGAGCTTGGTTGTGCCAATGCAATTCTTATTAAGCTTAACCAGATTGGAAGTATCTCTGAAACGCTGGAGGCAATCGCTCTTGCTAAGAAGAATGGATATAATGCGATCGTTTCCCACAGATCCGGAGAGACTGAGGATACGACTATTGCAGATCTTGTGGTTGCTGTGAATGCTTTGCAGATTAAAACCGGAGCCCCTGCTCGTACTGATAGAGTTGCAAAATATAACCAGCTGTTAAGAATCGAAGATAAGCTTGGTAAGGGGGCTAAGTTTCCGGGAGTAAAGTGCTTTTAGGCCTTGCAGATTAGGGGGACAGTTGGAGATTATAAGAGCTGAACATTCAGGGTTTTGTTTCGGCGTGCAGAAAGCCATTGACAAGACCTTTGAACGAATAGACGAAGCGAAAAGGGATTACCGCACAACTTATACGTGCGGCAATCTGATCCATAACAAAGCTGTCATCAACAAAGTAGCTTCTAAGGGCGTATGTATGATTTCATCGCTTGATGAAGCGACATCGGGTGACGTTGTTATAGTGCGTTCGCATGGTGAACCGAAGGAATTTTACGACAAGGCGGAAAATTACGGGATAGAGCTCGTAGATACTACCTGCGTATTCGTAAAGAAGATTCATGAACTTGTTTATAAAGCCTATTTAGACTGTAGGCCGGTGATAATAGTTGGAAGCGCTGATCATCAGGAGGTGAAAGCAACTAACGGTTGGTGTAATTACACAGCCATTATATTGGGAAATGCTCAAGAAGCTCGTGATTATGCAAAGAATTGCTGTGTAAATCAAATTCCGCTTGTAGTATGCCAGACTACTATCCGAAGAGAACTGCTGGATTCGATAATTGAGGTGTTTGATGAAGCTGCGATTCCATATGAGATAAAGAATACGATATGTAACGCTACAAGGGATAGACAGGAAAGCTGTGCAGAACTTGCGGCGAAAGTCGATTGTATGGTGGTTATTGGCGACCCAAGCAGTTCAAATTCAAAAAAATTATATGAAATAGCAAATAATAATTGTAAAAACGCAATGTTTATCCAGGATATTTCAGATTTAGAGTTGAAAGAATTACACAATTATAATAAAATAGGGATAACTGCGGGTGCCTCGACACCCGAATGGATTATTAAGGAGGTTATTGCTAGTATGAGCGAAAATGTCACAGCTAATGTTGATCATAATCCTATGTTGGATTTTATGGATGACATTGAGAATTCTTTGCGTCTACCAAGACCTGGAGAAATTGTTGATGGAACTGTGCATCAGGTAATGGATAATGAGGTAATCGTTAATATCGGATGCAAGAAGGACGGAATCCTTCAGAAGAGTGAGGTTACTCTAGAGCCCGGACAGACTCTAGTTGACTTATTCAAAGAGGGAGATGAGATCCAGGCTAAGGTAATGAAGTCCGATGATGGCGAAGGTGGAATTCTTCTGTCCAAGAAGAGACTCGAGATGAACGAGAACTTCAAGGAACTTGCTGCAGCACAGGCTAACAAGGAGATTATCTCGGTTAAGTTGGTCAAGTCCGTAAATAGCGGAGTCATTGCTGCGTATAAGGAGATATCGGGATTTATTCCTCTATCTCAGCTATCGGACAGATATGTTGAAAATGCTGATGAATTCCTGGGACAAACAGTAGATGTTGAGGTCATCAAGGTTGACAACAAGCGTAATAGAGCAGTTTTCTCAAGAAAGGCTGTACTAGTTGATGAAAAGCGCAAGCAGATTGCGGAGATTTGGGCAAACCTGAATGTTGGCGATATCGTTGAGGGTAAGGTTATGAGATTCACTGACTACGGTGCTTTCGTAGACATTGGTGGAGTTGACGGTCTTCTTCATATTTCTGAGATTTCTTGGGGTAAGCTGAAGCACCCTAAGGAGGTTCTTAACATCGGAGATATCATCAATGTTAAGATTCTTGCTCTTAACGAGGAGAAAGGAAAGATTTCTCTTGGACTTAAGCAGACTCAACCTGAACCTTGGTCCCTTGTCGGCTCGAAGTACGAGGTTGGTCAGGTTATTGAGGGCAAGGTAGTTCAGATTAAGGACTACGGTGCTTTTGTTGAGCTTGAGGCCGGTCTTGATGGGCTGGTTCACATCTCTGAGATTGCTAACAGAAGAGTTGAGAATGTTTCTGATGAACTCGAGCTCGGGAAGATAATCACTGCTAAGATTATGGAGATCGACGTAGATAGAAAGAGAATCAGCTTGAGCATTAAGGCTTTACTCGGTGATGAGGAAGAGTCTGAAGTGGAAGCAACAGAAGAATAATGATCGTTTGATTATTTAGGCCGGCTTATGTCGGCCTTATTTTTGTATTTGAATGTAGGGGTATAATGTCTAGAAAACGAAAAATTAGAAAACCACGACAACACAATAGCAATGCAACAATATTAGAAGGCAGGCTGGTCAAGAATAAGCGTGGCTTCGGTTTTGTGTGCCCGGAAGATGGTGATGATATTTTTGTCGCCGGCCGTGATATGAACGGGGCGATGAATGGTGATTTTGTGAGAGTCAAGGCGCATGAAAACTTCAGAAAGCGAGGAGCATTTGAAGGGAAAATTATCAAGATTATAGAGCGCAGCTGTCAGGTTGTCGTTGGACACCTTATTATGGAACGTGGTCTGCTATTGATTGAGCCGATTAGCTCTAACGATGATGCGATATCAATTTCAAAGAAAAATATTGGGGCAGCACAAATTGGCGATGTTGTTCAAGCCAAAATTATCAAGTATCCTAAGGCAGGCTACGTGGCTGAAGGTAAAGTAAAATCGATAGTTGCCGAAGCCGGTGATGAAGATGAATTTGTGTTAAGTCATATTGCCGATTATGGTATAAACCCCTACTTCTCAGATAAGGTAATAAATGAGGCTGAAGCTGTTGCTAATGGTGTTAAAATTGCTCCCACTTCTTATAGGCAGGATTATCGCAGCATCAAGACGATAACCATCGATGGTGCAGATTCAAGTGATTTCGATGACGCAATTTCAGTATCTAAGCTTGAAAACGGAAATTTTATGTTATTAGTGCACATAGCCGATGTTGCTGAGTATGTACGCGAAGGAACAATTCTTGATATGGAAGCTCTGTCTCGCGGCAATAGCGTGTATTTGCCCGATAGGGTAATTCCTATGCTTCCTGAAAGGCTTTCAAATGATGAGTGCAGCTTGAATCCGGGAGTGAATAGGTTGACTCTCACAGCTTCAATGGAAATCGATGAAGACGGTCACGTGACAAGCTATGATATAGATGAGTCAATCATAAGATCTGATTATAGACTCATATATGATGATATCTCAGATATTCTTGAGTATCGTGATAGTGCACTTGTTGAAAGATATAGCGATATTTATCCGATGCTTCTCGACGCATTAGAGCTGTTTAAGGTTTTGAATAAGCGACGTAAGAGAGACGGCAGTATAGATTTTGATTTACCGGAGTCTAAGATTATTCTTGACGAAGATGGAAAACCGACTGACATCAAACTTTATGAGCGAAGGGTTGCCAATCGGATGATTGAGGAATTCATGCTTGTAGCTAATAAAACTGTTGCAGAGCATTATTTCTGGGCAAAGGTACCGTTTGTATATCGCGTACATCAAAAGCCTGATGCGCTTAAAATGCAAGAGCTAAGAAGTTTTTTATCGGGATTGGGGATTACAATAAATGGCAAGTCTGATTCTATTAAAACAAAAGAGTTGAGCAATGTGCTGCGCGCCATTGCCGGAAAGTCGGAAGAGCCTCTGGTAAGCAGAGTGATGATTCGGACGATGCAGAAAGCTAATTATTCAACAGAGTGTTTGGGGCATTACGGCTTAGCCTTCAAATACTACTGTCATTTCACGTCCCCTATTAGAAGATATGCGGATTTGCTTGTCCACAGAGCTATCAAAGATCAGATACATAAAGGCAAATATATAGGTGTTAAAGGTCATTATATGAATGCGCTTGATGATGTGTGCAAGCATATTTCGGAAACAGAGCGCAAGTCAATGGAGCTTGAGCGTAAAATTACGAAATATTATCATATTATCTACATGCAGTGGCATCTTGGTGAAGAATTCGATGGAATTGTCAGCGGGGTAAGGGCTCATGGCATCTATGTAGACCTGCCTAACACCGTTGAAGGCTTTGTCAGCTTTGACTCGCTGGATGAATATTATATCGTTGATGAGAAGACTTATACTGCTGTGGGAGAGGTAAGCGGCAAGACACTAACACTCGGACAACCTGTCAGAATCAAGGTGTCCGAGGTAGTGCCTGAAGACGGATATATAGATTTTGATATTATCTGATATCAGTATCGTTCTTCCAGAAGCCTTTGAAGAATATCAGCAACACTGGGTAAATTTCAAGCCTTCCGGCAATCATCAAGAACATCATGGTGATCTTGGATGCCGCCGTGTAGTTATCAAGTATACCCGGTGTTGCAGTTTGACCAATATATGAACCTGTGTTGGTGAGCATAGCAATCGAGGTATTTAGTGAAGTTCTGAGATCAAGGTTAATAGATAGTGCCAGTGCTCCAAGCAGATAGGTTACTATAAATATTACAATATAAAGGTTGCAGCGCAGCAGTGTGTTGAGCTGGAGTGGAACTCCGGCGTACTTCACCGGTCTTATTGCATTCTTGTGAATATGGTGATAAAGCGTGCTTGTGGATGTCTTGAAGGCTATTATTACGCGAGCGCCCTTAATACCGCCACCGGAAGATATAGCACATGCTCCGATGAACATCTGCATAAGTATAATCGCCACCGATGATTCAGGCCAACTGCCAGTATTCGTAATTTTGTAACCGGCAGTTGAGAAATATGATATTACCTGCATTAAAGTCGTGCCAAAATCTTTGAACACATACATTCCTCTGTTGTATGTGAAGAAGAGGATGCAAGTAATAATGATTGAAGTAACCAGTATTCGTACAGTGTGGAGCTTGAGTTCCGGTCCTTTTGCGATATCTCTAAATCTTCTCATAGATATGAGAAGCAAAACAGAGAAGTTAATTGAACCCAGAAACGCAAACATTGAAATTATTACCTTAATCGCTAGATTATAGCCAATTATATTTCCATTATTTAAATTGACAAGTCCCGACGTGCTGATATTGCTGAGGGATGTAATCAGCGAATCACTGAGATTTAGACCTGCAATGTGTAGGCAACAAAACTGCAGAGCGGTGAGAGTTATATAAATCACGAGAGCTCTACGATAAGTTTTTCTAAATGTCGTGTTGCTCTTAAGAAATCCAGGACCTGCAATCTCAGTAAGTACAAGTGTTCTACCTACAAAATGCCACGTTGGCAGGAAATTAAGAGCCAGAACAATAATTCCTAATCCCCCCATCCAATTGCACGATGCGCGCAGCATCTGTAAACCGATCGGCATTGCTTCCGCGTCAACAAGCGAGACACCTGTAGTAGTCCATGAGGCCATGGATTCAAACAGAGAGTCAATAATCGATAGATTGAGTCTGCTGAGGTAGAACGGAATAGCGGTGATAAACACCATAGTGAGCCATGTAAAAATTGTTGTCATGAAGCATATTCTAGAATTCATGCGAGTCACATCATAATAGAAAACCTTTTGACCAATATATCCGATAGCTAATGTTGTAATGCAAATTGTTCCTATGTTTATAAATTCGTCATAATCATGATATCTGACGCACAGTAAGACAGCCGGAACAATGAATGCTCCGAATATCATCATTGATGCGAATATCATGTGAAGGACGAATTTCTTTTCTTTGTTAATCATCTGTGCCTCTGCTGTAACTGTAACCTGTTCTTAATCTTACTATACTTATATGATCTATACGTATATCTATACGCGATTTCTGTTCCAATAGTGACGCGAGAACATTATAAGAAATGTGCTCAGCTCCAGTCTTCCGATTATCATTACGAGCGCCAGAATAAATGTCGCAAAATCATTATAGAAATGGAAGTTTTCTATTGGTCCGACCTGTGCAAGTCCGGGTCCTACATTACTTACACATGATAAAACAGCCGTAAAATCGGTAAGCAAATCTGCATTAGATCTGAGTGAAATCAGCATCGTGGCTGCAGCCAGAGTGAAGAAGTATGTGATGATAAAAGATACCATATACATCATCACTTCGCCTGAAATCTTGGTGCCGTTGTATTTTACATCATCGATGACATTATCATGCAATCTGACACGGACCTCACGCTTGATCATTTTAAAAATAGATAGCACTCGGATAAGCTTAATTCCACCTGCAGTCGATGAACTCATTGCGCCTGTAAACATAACCATGATCAGCACCATCTTACAAAATGCCGGCCAGAGATTGAAGTTTCTGGTTGCGTATCCCGTAGTAGATATCATCGTCGAAACTTGGAATGCCGCATCAGTAACCGTTTTTGATATCTGACTGTAGCCGCCCTGCATCATGAGACTTATGCTGATCAGTGTCACAGATACAGCCAGTATACATCCATACAACCTGAGCTCTTCATCGGCAAGCGCAGTTTTGATCTTGTCGAATATCATAGTGAAGAACAGGTTAAAGTTAGTGCCGGCGATTATCATGAATACCGTTATAACCCACGTAATGTAGTAGCTGTGGAAGTGTGCAATACTATCGTTATATGTTGAGAAGCCTCCGGTTGCCATCGTAGCAAATGCGTGGGCAACTGCATCATATAAATTCATTCCTCCTAAAAGCAACAGGGTGGTAAGTGCTATCGTGAGAAGGAAATAGGCGATGTAGAGGCTTCGTGCTGTGTCCGAAAATCTGGAAGTAAGCTTTGTAACCGTAGGTCCCGGTGTCTCGGCACTTGCTACGTTTTGCGCCTTTACCCCTAGATTAGGTACAAGCGCAACCATCAATACTATAATTCCCATGCCCCCAAGCCACTGGGTTTCCGAACGCCAGAACAGCAGGGATTTTGGAAGTGCTTCGACATTTGTCAGTATTGTTGCGCCAGTAGTTGAGAAGCCTGAGCACATTTCGAAAAAAGCGTCGATGATATTTGGAATGGATCCCTGAATGACAAATGGAATTGCAGCAAGGATAGACGACATAATCCATGCGTATGTAACGATAAAGTAACTGTCGGTGTATCTTAACGATTCAGAATATGTATCCCGTCCAAATACGCCAGAAGCAACAATGCCGAGAGCTATTGATATAGCGAGAGCAATTGTGAACGCAACCGCTGAGGAATATTCTTTGTAAATAAACGCAACGAATAGAGGTAGCATCATGCTACCTCCGATTATAAAGTGTAATTTCCCGATGATATTGATAACTCTTTTACACATGGCACTTACTTAAGAATATTTAGCCTGATATTGGGCTTAAACAACTTTTCCACATATCCGATGTTGGAGATCATGCAGACGATGGTCACACGATCACCCGGTTTTATCCTCGTATTACCGTCAGGGATGATAGTTTCCATTCCGCGGTGTATAGCTGCTATGATTATATAATCCGGCAGCTTCAAATCCTTAAGCGGAACATTTATCATACTCATACCTTCCTGAGCATACACCTCCATAAGCTCTGCCTGACCCTGCAGAAGGACAGATGAGATAACCTTTTTGGCGCCCCTGATCAGCCTGAGAACAGTTGTAGCACTTATGTCCAGGGGATTGAGTACGACATCGATTCCTAGCTTGGAAATCAACTCCGTATAGCTGTCGTGGCTTACCTTTGAGATAACATCCTCTATGCCGTGAGTCTTTGCCATGAGAGCTAATAACAGGTTCTCTTCGTCATAACCGGTTGCAGTTACGAATGCATCCATTTCATCCATGTCTTCTTCGGTGAGAAGTCCTACGTTGGAACCATCTCCGTGAAGAATCATTACATTCTCAAGTCGATTAGCCAAATAATGGCAACGTTCCTTGTCTCTTTCGATGAGCTTGACGAATGCGCCGTATTCCGAAAGTCTGTCGGCAAGATAGTATCCGGTTTTTCCGCCGCCGATAATCATTACCTTTTGGACGGAAGAACGATGTATTTTGGTGTGAACGCGGCTTGCAAGCTCGAAGACATTTTCTTTTTCGCCGATGAGGTAGAGCAGGTCATGAGCTTCTATAACGGTACTTCCATGAGGGATTATCATTTTGCCCTTGCGAGATATGCCGACCATCATCATATCCGGCATGATTGTTCGGAATTCAATCATTGATTTCCCGATCAGCTGTTGCTTTTTGTCGACCTCAAATTCAATCAGAGCAATGCTTCTCGATGTGAAAATTCCGTTACTCAAGGTGTATTTTTCAACCAGATACCTGTAGATTTCCGAAGTTATTAACAGGTCAGGATTGATGAGCATGTCAATGTTATAGTGCTCCCTGAGGAAATCAAGTTGATTCATGTGTTCGGGTTCACGCACTCTGGCGATAACTCTCTTGCAGCCGAGAATCTTGGCAAAAGAAGCAGCGAGAATATTTGTATCGTCAGAAGTAGTGGTAGCGATAAGAAAGTCGAATGTTTTCACGTCAATCCTATTGAGAAGTTCGATAGTCTTAGCATCTCCCAGAACGGTAAATACATCAAATTGTTGTGAAAGAATGTCGAGCTTTTTCTCGTTGTTATCAACAACCGTTATGTCATAATCGCCATCCAGCAGAGCTTCAGTAAGCCTGATTCCAAGCTTGCCGGCGCCAATAATTGCAATTTTCATTTATTGCCTTCCTGTCTAATAATTATAAAATATAGATAATCCAAGCTTTTCAATATATAATAAACAATTATATATACAGTTTCCGATAGTTCAATAGTGCATTATAATTCAACCTTAGATTATTTGCAATTGGCTGTAGACAATTCGTGAGTATATATTATTTGGTAATTTTTTCAGAGTTAATTTAGAGGTATAAGGTATAAGAGGTATAGATGGGAATTAAAATTATAGGACTTGATCTCGACGGGACGACCCTGGGTACCAATGGCTGCTTGCCGGATTTGAACAAGGTTGCAATTGAACGCGCAATTGCTTGCGGGGTTAATGTTGTAATAGCAACAGGCCGCGTTATAAGCGCTGTGCCTGATGATATCATGAATATCCGTGGTCTTCGATACATTATCTCTTCAAACGGGGCACATGTGCGTGATTTGCAGCTGGACAATGATGTGTATACAAGCTACATTGATCCTAAAGTAATAGGACGTGTAGTTGATTTAGCTAGGGAAAGAGATCTCCGGTTAGAAGCCTTTCACGGTGGAAGGGCTTACATCGATGCGACGCTATATCACGACATAGATGTAAGAGGTAGCGTGCACAGAAGACGGGAGTATGTGCTCAAAACGAGGAATCCTTTGGATGACATCTTTGAATTTATGCTTGCAAATTCAGAAGAAATTGAAAATATAAATATTTTCTTTGAAGACAAGGATAAGCTTGAAGCTACTCGCATGATTGTAAATGAGTACGATGATGCTAATATCACGTCATCTGTTCCAAACAATATCGAGATTGGAGGTGTAGGATCCAGCAAGAGCAAGGCTATTTCTGAGCTACTTAGGATTCTATCGATAGACAGATCCGATTTGCTTTGCTGCGGAGATGCAGCTAACGACATTCCGATGATAGAGCTTGCCGGCGTTGGCGTCGCTATGGAGAACGCATGGGATATTGTAAAGGCACATGCAGATTATGTTACCGACACCAACGTTAATGGCGGGGTCGGGAAGGCGATACTGAAGTTCTGCTTCGGTGAAGATGTGTAACGGTTTTTAATCATTTTTAATGCAAATTACTTAAACACAAAACATGCATATAGACCGGGAGCTCACTATTTCCGGCTCTATATGCACTTTTTATGCAAGCATAATGATTCGCCGGCTATTTCATGATACAAATACCTTACAGGTGTATTCACAGATGGTCGTCGGAAGGTGAGTTATGAATTATAACAGAGCTATAGGGAATATAGGGGAAGACATGGCATCGGCGATATTGAAACAGTATGGATATGATGTCATTGATAGAAATTATAGATGTAAACTTGGTGAAATTGATATAATTGCAATTGAAATAAAATCAAGAATTATCAGCTTTATCGAAGTTAAGACAAGAACCGGAAGTACTTATGGTTACCCGGCTCAATCAATATCCGGATCTAAAATCAGGCATATCAGGAATGTTGCCAATATTTTCTTATCCGAACATAAGGAGTTTAATAGCTACAACGTTAGTTTCGATGTCTTCGAGATTGAGACAAGATTCAATACCGATTGCTTCTAGAGGTGAACATGCTTTCGAACATAAAAAGTGGAGTTATCATAGGGATAGACGGTAGGGTTGTAAATGTTGAAACGTGCATTACCAATGGACTTCCTAATTTCAATATTGTCGGACTTGCATCAAAATCTGTTGTTGAGTCCAGAGAAAGGATTAAAGCATCGATCATTCAGTCAGGATATGCGTTTCCGCATGGACATATAACGGTCAACTTGTCTCCGGCAAATTTGAGCAAGAAAGGCAGTCACCTGGACCTGCCGATTGCTATTGGTGTATTGGCAAGTCAGATGGTTGTGAATGATATCAAAGCAAGAGAGTATGCGTTGATCGGAGAACTCTCATTAAATGGCAAAGTTATGCCGATTGATGGAGTATTACCGATTGTACTCTCCTTAAAAAAGGCAGGTATAAAAAGAATAATATTGCCTAAGCAAAACACCGTCGAAGCATCCATGGTAGGAGACGTTGCGATTATAGGAGTTGAAAGCTTGGAAGAAGCCATAGCCTCGATTAACAATCAGATAACTGAAAGTAATATTCAGAAGTCATGGCTGGAAACTGATAAGCTCAAATGGTCTCGCATGCCGGATTACAACGAAATTCGTGGACAAGAATACGCAAAACGAGCTCTTGTGATTGCAGCAGCGGGATATCATCCGATGCTTATGATCGGTCCGCCCGGTTGCGGTAAGACTATGCTGGCCAAGAGACTGCCGGGGATACTTCCGGAGATGTCTAAAGAACAGCTTCTAGAATCAACAGTGGTACATTCAGTAGCAGGTAAGCTCAATAAGGGTCAAAGAATGCTGTCCCATCGACCTTTTAGGTCACCACATCATACTGTAACACGTGCTGCGCTACTTGGCGGTGGGATGCAACCTGTACCCGGAGAGCTGTCTCTTTCCCACAACGGAGTGCTGTTTCTTGATGAACTGTGTGAATTTGATACCTCGCTGATTGAATCGCTTCGACAACCGTTGGAAGAGCACACTATAACTATTTCACGGCAAGGTGCGACATACGAGTTTCCTTGCGACGCATTGGTTGTTATGTCGGCAAATCCTTGCCCATGTGGATTTCTGGGTTCTGAATCCAAAGAGTGCACTTGTACTATGGCTGAAATTGCGAGATACAGAAGGAAACTCAGCGGTCCTATGTTAGATCGGATTGATATTCAACTCAACATGCACGAAGTGACATATTCTGATCTTGAAGCAGTTAATTTGCAATCTGCCGGAAATCTTTCTACCGTTGAAATGCGTGGGATGGTTAGTTCTGCTAAAAGCTTTTCGATGATGAATGGACGAGGTGACAAGTGCGGAAATATCAGTGACAGCCGTATTCGTGATGCGTGCCGCCTCGGGAGGAATGAAAAAGTGTTTCTGGAAAATGCATATAATAAATTAAAGCTTTCTCCAAGGAGTTATATTAGGACGTTAAAGGTAGCAAGGACTATTGCGGACATAGGACAGTCGGAAAGCGTAACCGTAGATCATTTGGCTGAGGCGCTACGCTATAGAAGCAGTGATTTTGAGAATGGAAGGTGATGAACATTCAATGGATGACAAAATTAAGATAATAGATATTGATTCAGATTATTATCCGGACAATTTGCGTATGATATGTAACCCCCCTGAACGTCTTTATTGCATTGGAAATGTGCAGCTACTGAAGAAGCGATCGGTTGCAGTAATCGGTTCCAGAAAATACACTTTATACGGCAAGATAGTATCTCAGATGATCGGGAAAGAACTCGCATTAGCAAAAATTCCTGTTATCTCAGGATTAGCATACGGAATTGACAGCTTTTCACATGAAGGGACAGTTTCGGTCGGAGGTGAAGCAATAGCTGTTCTTGGTACCGGTATTGATATAATTTATCCGGTCAGAAATGCTTGGCTATACAAAGCAATCAAGAAACGAGGTGTCATAGTATCTGAATATCCACCGGGAACTTCCGGTTCAAAGTTTACATTTCCACAGAGAAACAGGATTATAAGCGGTCTATCAGAAGCAGTAGTGGTCGTTGAGGCGGGATTAAATAGCGGATCGCTCCTTACTGCTGAATACGCAAACGAGCAAGGTAAGACCGTTTATGCTGTTCCGGGCAATATAAATAGTCAATTTAGTGTGGGAACTAATAAGCTTATCAAAGACGGTGCAATTCCAATGATCAGCGTTGGGGAGATTGCGGCTGATATTGCAGGATACGAACATGTTCCAACAAAGATTGAAGAAAAAAGCTTAGGAGGTGATGAGCTAAGAGTATACGATGTTATTCGAAAATGTAACGGCTGCACTATCGATTTCGTTGCACACAATCTCAACATAAACGCAGGAAAAGTCAGTGCTATACTAACAGTGCTCGAGATTAAAGGTGCTATAATTACGTATGGCGGCAAAGTATTTCTTGCAAAATAAAAAAACAGGGTTTATCATGAACTCTAATATTTAATCGTATAGAGGAAAGTTATATACCTGCAATAATGAGTAAGGGGTAAATTAATGCCTAGAACAGCAATCGAAACATCAACGCAGAAGAAAAGCACGACCAAAACAAAAAAGCGTACAACTAGAAAGCGTACTCTGCTTATAGTTGAGTCACCTTCAAAAGCCAAAGTAATTGGCAAATATCTCGGCTCGTCCTATAACGTGTTGGCATCAGTTGGACATGTTAGAGACCTGCCAAAAAGCAGACTTGGAATTGACCTCAGTGATGATTTTGAGCCTGATTACATCAATATAAGGGGGAAGGGGGACAAGATTAAAGAACTTAAGAAAGCCGCTGCCGCTGCATCGCGCGTGCTTCTGGCAACCGATCCCGATCGCGAGGGAGAAGCAATATCTTGGCACTTAGCGTTTTTACTTGACATCGATCCTACGAGCAATTGCAGAATTGTATTCAACGAGATTAACAAGGAGGCTGTCAAGGAGGCGATTAAAGCTCCTAGACCAATAGAGATGGGACTGGTTGATGCTCAGCAGGCAAGACGTATACTCGATAGGCTTGTCGGATATCAGATAAGCCCTTTGCTTTGGCAGAAGGTGAAAAGAGGGCTGTCAGCAGGTCGTGTTCAATCTGCAGCACTTAAGATGATTTGCGACAGAGAGCGTGAAATCAATTCATTCATACCTGAGGAATATTGGACAATAGCTGCTGACTTTGGTGATAACTTTATCGCAGGCTTGAGCAAGTTTAAGGGTAAGGATATCAGAATTAATACCGGTGAAGAAGCTGATGAAGTGGAGAAGCAGCTTTTAGCCGGAAAATTCATTGTGAAGAGTGTCAAATATGGCAAGAGAAAGCCAAAACCTTATGCTCCGTTTACAACGAGCTCCTTGCAGCAGGATGCATCGATTAAACTGGGGTTTCAGACCAAAAAGACGATGCAGATTGCCCAGCAGTTGTATGAGGGCATTGATGTTAAGGGCATCGGTACTCGAGGCCTGATTACGTATCTGCGTACTGATTCAGTTAGAGTATCCTCGGTTGCCAAGGAATCTGCGGCTGAATACATAACTGCTCATTTTGGGGCTGAATACAGCCACAATAATTCTTTCTCAAATAAGAATAAAGATATTCAGGATGCTCACGAAGCGATAAGACCGGCAGATGTGACACTAGAACCGGAAGATATACGTGACTCGCTGACACCTGACCAGTTTAAACTCTATAATTTAATATGGAATCGCTTTGTTGCTTCCCAAATGTCTCCGGCTGAGTTTGATACAGTTTCTGTTTCCATAGATAATAACGATTATGAGTTTAGAGCAACCGGCTCCAGACTTGTCTTTGATGGCTGGAGAAAGGTATATCCGGTATCAAGTGAGAAGGATATATCCATTCCCGAACTTGGCGATGGAGAAGTGCTATCTTGTGACTCTATTTTGAAGGAGCAGAAGTTCACACAGCCTCCGGCCAGATATACCGAAGCGGGATTAGTTAAAGAGATGGAAGAAAAAAATATTGGACGTCCAAGTACATATGCGGCTATAATTACGACTCTTACCGGCAGGCGGTATGTTACCAGGGAAAAGAAGAACTTAGTTCCTACTCAATTAGGTTTTGATGTGACAGGGATATTATCTCAGTATTTTGGAGACATAGTCGATGTCGAATTTACCGGAGAGCTTGAAAATCATCTCGATCAGGTGGAGCTGCAAAACGAGGCGTGGAGAAGTGTTATTAGGGATTTTTACGGGCCCTTTAGCAAAGAACTAAAAATTGCTCAGGAGGAAGTTGAAAAAATTGAGCAAGAAGTAGTTCTTAGTGATCAGGTTTGCGAACTATGCGGAAGACCTATGGCGATAAAGGAAAGCAGGTTTGGTAAGTTCCTGGCATGTACCGGCTATCCGGAATGCAAAAATACAAAGCCAATCATCAAGGAAATTGGTGTAAAATGCCCCAAATGCGGTAAGCCGATTGTCGAGAAGAGAACCAGACGCGGGGGAAAACTTTTCTATGGTTGCAGCGGATATCCGGATTGTGATATTTCGTTCTGGGATAGACCAACCGGAGAGTTGTGCCCAAAATGCGGATCGATGCTCATAGAAGGAAAAGGTAAAAAGAAAAAAATAAAATGTTCTAACGATAAGTGTGATTATGTGCACTTTGATCAGGAACAATAGATATAGATATAGACAAAACTGGAGGTTAGAATGATACAATTTCATGCAACAACCATATGCGCCGTTAAAAGACCTAACGGAGATATATGTATAGGGGGAGATGGACAAGTTACAATGGGCGAGACAACCATCATGAAAAACGGTGCGAAAAAAGTAAAAAAGATATTTAAGGGTAAAGTCCTTACCGGCTTTGCAGGATCGGTTGCTGATGCTTTTTCGCTTACTGATAAATTCGAGAACAAGCTGCAGGAGCACGACGGAAATTTAAAGCGTGCTGCAGTTGATCTGGCGCAGTTTTGGAGAAATGATAAGGCTACACGAAGTCTAGAAGCGTTGATGATTGTTGTAGATACGGATGACATGCTTGTGATTTCCGGAAATGGTGAAGTAATTGAACCCGACAAGGATGTGGTAGCTATCGGTTCAGGTGGTAATTATGCATATTCTGCGGCTTCAGCACTTTTTGACAATACAGATTTGAATGCAGAAAGCATCGTGCGTAAATCACTCGAAATCGCTTCCTCGATTTGCGTATATACAAATGATAATATTTCAGTAGAAAAGCTATAGGGGGTTAAAATGAAACAGAACCTTAAGATAATGACTCCTAAGCAAATTGTGGCAGAGTTGGATAAGTATATTATCGGACAATCAGAAGCTAAGAAATCTGTTGCGATTGCACTTCGTAACAGGTATAGAAGAAGCCAGCTCAGTGATGCTATGCGTGAGGAAATCACACCTAAAAATATACTGATGATGGGACCAACCGGTGTTGGAAAGACAGAAATTGCCAGACGTCTTGCCAAGATTATGGAAGCCCCTTTTGTTAAGGTTGAAGCTACGAAGTTTACTGAAGTAGGATATGTCGGACGCGACGTTGATTCTATGGTTAGAGATTTAGTAGAAGCATCAATCAGGATTACCAAGCAGCAGAGAATTAATGAAAAATATGATTTAGCAGATGAAATTGTTGAAGAGAAAATTATTAATGCACTAATTCCCAGAGAAGTTCCTGGAGAATCCGATGACAACGCAAAGAATGTAAATGGCCCTAATCCGTTCGACTTCTTTTTGAATAATTCAAACTATCCAAGCCAGAAGAAGCAGTACGAAGAGCAGCAGGCTAACGATAAGCAAAGTACACCTATTCCTGAAGATGTAGCTATGGCAAAAGAGCAGGTTAAAGTACATCTCAGAGAGGGCAAATTGGAAGATCAGTTGATCGATATAGAGGTTGACGACACCCCTAAAACTAATCAGCTGGACATGCAAAATGAAGGTGTGGGAATTGCAATCGGTAATATCTTTGGCGACATGCTGCCTAAGAAAACCAAGCACAAAAAATTAACAGTTAGAGAAGCAAGAAAAGTTTTGCGTGAGCAGGAAGCGCAGAATCTGATTGATATGGATCAGGTTGTTGACGATGCCATAGAGAATGCAGAGCAGAATGGAATAATCTTTATAGATGAGATTGACAAAATTGCTTCAGGCAGTTCTATGGCCTCGGGAGCCGATGTTTCTCGAGAGGGAGTACAGAGAGATATTCTACCGATTGTTGAAGGAAGTGTCGTCAACACTAAGCACGGTCCGGTTAAAACCGATCATATGCTCTTTATCGGAGCAGGTGCTTTTCACGTGTCAAAACCTTCGGATTTGATTCCGGAGCTTCAGGGTAGATTTCCTATAAGTGTAGAGTTGAAGAATCTCGATAAAGATGATTTTAAGCAGATATTGACGGCAACTGAAAATGCAGTCACAAAACAACAGAAGGCGCTTCTTGAAACAGAAGGTGTTGAAGTTGAATTTACTGACGATTCGATTGATGAGATTGCTGAAATGGCTTATTTGATGAATGAACAGACCGAAAACATCGGTGCCCGCAGATTATATACCATCCTGGAAAAGCTGCTGGAGGATATATCCTTTGAGTTGCCTGATGATTCCATAGATAAGGTTATGATTGACAGGGAACTTGTAAGAAACAAATTCAAGGAGACTGTCAAGGAAGTTGATGTTGACAAGTACATACTATAAATGAAATTATATGAAACTGTATATCGGGAAGCCAAAGCAGAATATTCAATTCAAAAATCTCGCTTTATAGCACATATTTTTCCTGTCGAGACCTACGATGAGGCAAAGGCTTATATATCCTCAGTAAAGTTAAAATACAAGGATGCTACGCACAATGTACCGGTGCTGGTCATTGGAAATAAACAAGAGATGCAATGGTCGAGCGAAGATGGTGAGCCACAGGGGACTGCCGGCGCACCGGTTCTTCGCATGATTGTGGATAGCGGTTTAACCAATCTTGTTATTGTGGTTACAAGATACTTTGGCGGAATAAAACTCGGTACTGGTGGCTTGATGCGCGCATACACAGTGGCAGTCAGGTTAGCTCTTAACGAGGCTAAGCTCTGTGAGGTTAGAGAATCAGTTTCGTTAAAATATGAGATTCCGTATAATCATTTGTCACAAATTGAAAAATTTTCAAAATCAGGGCTTTTCAAGATTGATAAAATAGAGTACACTGATAAAGTCACTTTGGAAATAAGTGGCGATAAAGCTCATAGAGAGGAAATTATATCTGCCATCACAGAGGTTACATCCGGTGTATGTAACCTTGTAGATGAGGGGGCGAGAAAATCAAAAATTGTGATTGACAGCACAGAATAGCTGTGCTAGTATAAGTAACGCAGTTGAGTGAAATTGTAGGCACAAAATTGGAGATTTGAGTTCATAAACTCTAGTGCGACAGACAAATATTATGGACGCTTAGCTCAGCTGGGAGAGCATCTGCCTTACAAGCAGAGGGTCATAGG